>ERZ773187.25-NODE-25-length-143203-cov-11.761778_pt1 | contig 143203 bp, 140 predicted proteins | sample MGYA00511242_ERZ773187 | MGnify/ENA primary metagenome ERZ773187 (study PRJEB29015, sample SAMEA2737744) | human gut metagenome | biome: human gut; feature: human-associated habitat; material: faeces | place: China | collected 2012 ...
CTTTTTGTCGTTCCTGATAACCTACAAATTGTGATAATTCGATTTTTTCACATATCACATTTCCCTGTTCCGAAACCAAAATCTTAATATATAAAAAAAGAAGTCATCTGACTTCTTAATCCTTCATTACGCGATTTCGTTAATAGCTTTTGCTAAACGTGCTTTTTGACGGCTAGCGTAGTTTTTGTGGTGAATACCTTTAGCTACGGCTTTGTCCAATTTAGAACTGCAGTCGTTGTAAGCTGCTACAGCAGCTTCTTTATCTTTAGCATCAACAGCTGCTAATACAGCTTTAATACTTGATTTCAATGCTGATTTTTTAGATACGACTAATTTGTGAGCCTTGTTATTTGTTTTAACACGTTTCTTTTGAGATTTAATCTGTGGCATGAAGTGCACCTCCTGACATAAATTGCAAATGGATTATAGCAAAATTTCTGATTTATTGCAACACAACTTCAAAAAAATACGCTATAATACTCTAGTATTGGAGTGATATTATGGAAAACAGACGCATTATTTTTATGGGAACACCCAAAATTGCTAGTGTCGTATTAAAAACAATGTTAGAAAATGATATACATGTAGGCTTAGTGGTAACACAGCCGGATAAGAAAAAGGGTAGAAAACAACAGTTAGTTTATTCAGAAGTCAAAGAAGTGGCTTTAGAATATGACATTCCTGTATTTCAGCCTGTTAAAATTAAATCAGACTATCAAACGATTCTTGATTTTGCCCCTGATTTAATTGTGACTTGTGCTTATGGACAAATTGTACCTAAGGAAGTCTTGGACTTTCCTGTGTATGGTTGTGTGAACCTTCATGGTTCTTTGCTTCCTAAATATAGAGGGGGAGCCCCAATCCAAAGAGCCATTTGGAATGGAGATAAAGTAAGTGGGATGTCCTTAATGAAAATGGCACCTAAAATGGATGCGGGACCGGTTTTGGCACAAAAAGAAATTGAAATATTGCCTGCAGACAATTCCACATCTTTATTTGAAAAGATGGGTATTTGTGCAAGTGAGTTATTACTGGAACATTTTGAAGAGATTTGTTCTGGCAAGGCTGTCTATGTAGAGCAGGATGAAAGTCAGGTTGTATTCTCGCCTATTTTATCTAAAGAAGAAGAACATATCGATTTAAATCAGGATGATGAACACATCTTGAATCAAATTCGTGCTTTCTCAGATGCACCAGGTGCTTATGTATTGTTGAATGGAAAGAAATTTAAGATTTTAAAGGCAAGTTATTTAGATGAACAGAATGAGTTTGGTCGTCTTATCAAGATTGGCAAGAACAAACTTGGCATTGGTCTTCATTTGGGTACACTTGTGATTGAAACTTGTCAAATGGAAGGAAAGCCAGTCATGGATTGCGCAAGCTTCTTTAATGGACAGGGTCGTAACTTGGTAGGAAATATTGTAGATTAGGGGGAAAGCTATGGATCAAAAGAATGTTCGAAATTTTTGTATCATTGCACATATTGACCACGGAAAAAGTACGTTAGCCGATCGTATCTTGGAACTTACGGATACGGTGGAAAAGCGTGAAATGAAAGATCAAATTCTAGATTCAATGGATCTAGAAAGAGAGCGTGGTATCACAATTAAATTAAATGCTGTACAGCTTGTATATCATGCCAAAGATGGACAAGACTACTTGTTCCATCTTATTGATACACCAGGCCATGTCGACTTTACATATGAAGTGTCTCGCTCTTTAGCGGCATGTGATGGGGCTATCTTAGTTGTGGATGCAGCTCAAGGCGTACAAGCACAGACTTTAGCCAATGTATATTTGGCTTTAGAAAACGACTTGGAAATCTTGCCTGTATTAAATAAGGTGGATCTTCCAAGTGCCCAACCAGAAGTGGTGAAAAAAGAAATTGAAGATTTAATTGGATTGGATTGTAGTGAAGCGGTTGAAATCAGTGCTAAATCGGGATTGAATGTCGATAAAGTGCTAGAAGAAATCGTGCATAAATTACCAAGTCCAAAAGGAGATAAAGAAGCACCAACACAAGCTTTAGTCTTTGACTCTTTCTACGATTCCTATCGTGGAATCATTGCGTTTGTATCGGTAAAGAATGGAACAATCAAACCAAAAGATAAGATTCGCTTTATGGCAACCGGCGCTGAATATGAGGTCACAGAAGTGGGTGTTCGTACGCCAAAAGAAGTTGTGGAAGACCAGTTGAACTGTGGAGATGTAGGATGGGTCAGTGCAGCCATTAAAAACATTGAAGATGTTCGTGTCGGTGATACGATTACAGTTGCATCCAATCCTGCAAGTGAACCACTATCTGGATATCGTGAAATGCACCCGATGGTATATTGTGGTTTGTATCCCGTAGACAATGCGCGTTATGACGATTTAAAAGAAGCGTTGTCCAAATTAAAATTAAATGATGCGGCTCTACACTATGAACCGGAAACATCACAAGCTTTAGGGTTTGGATTTCGATGTGGATTCTTAGGTTTATTACATATGGACGTAGTTGAAGAGCGTTTAGAGCGTGAATACAATCTTAGTTTGATCGCAACAAGTCCTTCTGTAATTTATCATGTCTATAAAACAGATGGTACTATGGAAGAAATCGATAACCCATCGGCTTTACCAGAACCTCAAAAAGTGGATCATATTGAAGAACCTTATGTGAAGTGTGACATTATGGTGCCAAAAGAATTTGTGGGTCCGATGATGGATCTTTGTCAGAAAAAACGTGGTGAATATGTAGACCTTCAAGTTTTAGATGATGTTCGTATGATGATGGTTTACCAAATGCCATTAAGTGAAATTATTTATGATTTCTTTGATAAGATGAAATCTTGTACAAAAGGATATGCTAGTTTTGACTATGAATTTAGCGGATACCGTACAAGTAGTCTAGTGAAGATGGATATTTTATTAAATGGACAGATCGTTGATGCCCTATCTACCATTGTGTTTAGAGATTTTGCGTACAACCGCGGTAACGCGATGGCCGTAAAATTAAAAGACTTGATTCCTAAGCAGCAATTTGAAATTCCTGTACAGGCAGCTATTGGTGGAAAGATCATTGCACGTACAAACATTAAGGCATTGCGTAAAAACGTATTGGCAAAATGTTATGGTGGCGATATCTCACGTAAAAAGAAGTTGTTAGAGAAACAAAAAGAAGGAAAGAAACGTATGAAGATGGTTGGATCGGTAGAGATTCCTCAAGAAGCCTTCATGGCCGTTTTAAGTATGGATGACGACTAATGGTACCATCAGCCTATGTACATATTCCATTCTGTGATTCGATATGTGCGTATTGTGATTTTGTCCGGATTCAAAAAAATGAACAGTTCTTTTCGAGTTGGAAAGAAAAGTTAATACAAGAAATTCAAGAGTATAAGATTTCAAATCTTCATACTCTTTATTTTGGTGGGGGCACACCAAGTGTATTAAGTTTGGATGATTTTGCATCGATAAGAAATTGTTTTCCCAAAGATATTGATGAATTTACCGTAGAATGCAATCCCGAATCCTTAGATGAAGAAAAACTAGCATCTTATGTTTCTTTGGGAGTCAACCGTATTAGTTTGGGTGTACAAAGCTTTAATGATGATCTATTAAAAGTCTGTCGAAGAAGACATACATCCAATCAGGCTAAGAATGTGATTCGATGGATTCAAGAAAGTGGAATTCATAATTTCTCCATTGATTTAATTTTTGGACTTCCCAATCAAACAATGGAAGATGTGAAAATAGATATTTCCACATTTTTAAGTTTAGATATACCACACTTATCCATCTATTCTTTACAGATTGAAGAAAATTCAATATTTGGAAAGACAGGTGTAGAGCCTTGTGATCCAGATCTTGAAGCGGATATGTTTGAATACATTACGAAAACACTTGAAGCAGCCGGATATATTCATTATGAGATTTCTAGCTTTTGTAAGCCAGGCTATTATTCCAAACATAATCTAGCCTATTGGCAAGATAAAGACTTCTATGGCTTTGGCTGTGGCGCAAGTGGAAGACTTGATGGCATTCGTTATGATAATACGACAAGTTTAAAGCAGTATTGTTTGAAGGGTCCTTGTTCTACATATATTCCTGAACCACTATCTGAACGAGGTATGGATGCGATCATGATGGCATTGCGTACAAAGTTTGGGTTGAATATAAGAGAATGGAATTTGAAATATCAGAATGATTTTAAAAATCATTATGCCACTGTATTAGATACGTATCGTGAGTATTTTTGTTTCGAAGGGGAATGTATCTATTTAAATGATGCTGGACTTGAAATATTAAATACGATTCTAGTTGATTTTATGATGATAGAATGATATCATTTAGTAGCTTTTGTACTGAGAGTCTGGCTACTTCCAACCTTTCGCTCGGTAGAAAAGGACTAATATACATGGAGGAAGAAAAAATGTTATTAAAATCTGAAAAACAAGCAATTATGCAAGAGTATGCAGTACACGAAGGTGACACAGGTTCTCCTGAAGTTCAAATCGCTGTATTGACTGAAGAAATCAACCGTTTAACTGAACACTTCAAAGAACACAAACACGATTACCACTCACAACGTGGATTGATGAAAAAAGTTGGTCGTCGTAAAAAATTGTTAGCTTACTTGAAGGGTAAAGATTTAGACCGTTACAAAGCATTGATCGCTAAATTAGGTTTAAGAAAGTAATCGAAAAGATTACTTTTTTTTTATGCATTTATTTGATAAAATATAAAAGTATGATTGAGGTGAAAAAATGGCGAAACAAGAGTTTCATTTAGATTTTTGTGGTCGGGGGATCACAGTAGAAACTGGTGAAATCGCAAAACAGGCTGATGGAGCCGTTATTATCCGTTATGGAGATACAGTGACTTTATCAACTGCTTGTGCATCAAACCAGGCAAAAGAAGGGATTGACTTTTTCCCTTTAACAGTAAGTTTTGAAGAAAAGTTATATTCTGTTGGAAAAATTCCAGGAGGATTTTTACGTCGTGAAGGAAGACCAAGCGAACATGCGACATTAACAGCTCGTATGATCGACCGTCCAATCCGTCCTTTATTTGCGGAAGGATTCCGTAATGAAGTACAGGTTGTCAACACGGTATTAAGTGTAGATCAAGATGCAAGTCCTGAAATGGCAGCTATGTTTGGTGCTTCATTGGCATTATGTATTTCAGATATTCCATTCAATGGACCAATCGCAGGTGTTAAAGTTGGACGTATCAATGGAGAATTGGTTGCCAACCCTACAGTGGCTCAAATGGAAGAAAGTGATATCGATTTAACTGTTGCGGGTACTGCAAAAGCTTTAAACATGGTTGAAGCTGGAGCTAAAGAAGTTAGCGAAGAAGATATGCTTGCGGCATTGATGTTTGGACATGAACAAATCAAAAAATTATGTGCATTCCAAGAAGAAATCGTAGCCGCTTGTGGTAAAGAAAAACGTGAAATCGAATTGTATGCCGTAGATGAAACAATCGATCGTGAAGTTCGTGCAAACTTTGAAGCACAAATTCGTGCAGCTGTATCGATTAAAGAAAAATTAGAGCGTTACGGAAAAATTGATGATTTAACAGATGAAGCAGCTGAAATGATCGCAAACAAAGAATATGAATCTGAAAAAGATCAAAACAATGCGGTGAAACAAGCTCGTGAAATCTGTCGTGGTATTGAAGCAGATGAAGTACGTCGTTTGATCATTGAAGATAAAGTACGTCCAGATGGCCGTCAAATCGATGAAATCCGTCCATTGAACTCACAAGTTGATTTACTTCCTCGTGTTCATGGTTCGGCTTTATTTACGCGTGGAGAAACACAGGTATTATCTACAACTACATTGGGTGCATTAAATGACAACCAGATCATTGATGACTTAACTGTTGTTGATTCAAAACGTTTCATGCACCATTATAATTTCCCACCATATTGCGTTGGTGAAACTGGACGTATGGGAAATCCAGGACGTCGTGAAATTGGTCATGGTGCCTTAGGCGAAAGAGCTTTAGCTCAAGTATTACCAAGTGTAGATGAATTCCCATATACAATTCGTACAGTAGCGGATGTTATGGAAAGTAACGGATCTAGTTCTCAGGCAAGTATTTGTGCAGGAACAATGTCTTTAATGGCTGCTGGTGTTCCAATCAAAGCACCTGTTGCGGGTATTGCGATGGGATTGATCATGGATGATAATTCAGGTAAATATACTGTTTTAACAGATATCCAAGGTATGGAAGATCACTTTGGAGATATGGACTTTAAGGTTGCCGGAACGAAAAATGGTATCACAGCTTTACAGATGGATATCAAAGTAACAGGTATTACTAAAAATATCTTCGAAGAAGCATTGGCACAAGCTCACAAGGCACGTTTAGAAATCTTAGATAACATGTTGGCATGTATCCCGAGTCCAAGAGAACAATTGAGTCCATATGCACCTAAGATTGCGATGATGAATATTGATCCAGATAAGATTAAAGATGTAATCGGACCTGGTGGAAAAATGATCAACGAAATCATTGCGCAATGTGACAATGTAAAAATTGATATTGATGATGATGGAAAAGTAGTCATCTACCACAATGATTATGATACAATTGAAAAGGCGAAACAAATGATTAGTGACATCGTACGTGTTGCCAAAGTTGGAGATGTATTTGCAGCAAAAGTTGTTCGTCTAGAAAAATTCGGTGCATTCGTTAACTTGTTTGGTAATACAGATGGTTTATTACACATTTCTAAAATTTCTCACCACCGTGTAGATAAAGTAGAAGACGTGTTAAAACTTGGTGATATCATCGATGTTAAGGTTACAGAAATCGACAATAAGGGTCGTATCAATGTAAGCGCAAAAGCTTTACTTCCAAAACCTAAAACGGAAGAAGAAAAAACAGAAGCGTAAAAGTCAGGAACTCGTTAAAAACGAGTTCTTTTTTCTTGACTATGTGGTAAAATAGTTGGGTAGAGGTGAAAATTATGGATTTTAATACAGAAGTACTTAAATATAAAGACGATTTCTTAAAAGACTTAAACACACTTGTATCGTATGAAAGTGTTCGTGATGAATCAACGAAAGCTGAAAATGCTCCTTTTGGAAAAAACTGTCGTGACGTATTGGATGCCATGTTAGATATGGCCAAGCGCGATGGCTTTGAAACCAAAGACATTGATGGATATGCAGGCGTTGTTGAATATGGTCAAGGAGAAGAAACATTTGGCGTTTTAGGACACCTGGACATTGTGCCACTAGGAGAGGGATGGACAAAAGATCCTTTAAAAGTAACATTAGAAAATGGCTACATCTTTGGACGTGGTGTTATGGATGATAAAGGTCCTGCATTAGCTGGATACTATGCATTAAAGATGATTCGTGACTTAAACATTCCTTTGAAAAAAAGAGTCATGTTGATTACGGGATGCGATGAAGAATCTGGTATGGAATGTATGAACTACTATGTTGATCATGCTGAAGTTCCACAAATGGGATTTGTACCTGATGCCAATTTCCCAGTTATTTATGGTGAAAAAGGTGGCTTACATGTTGGCTTAGTAAGTAGTGATGCAACTGTCATCAAAAAACTTCATGCGGGAAGCCGTCCAAATATTGTGATTGGTAAAGCCGATGTCACAGTGGATGTCATGAGTTATCAACAAGAAGATTTATTTAAGTTCTATTGTGCTACGCAAGGTGTTAAGGGTTCCATCAAAAGAAGTGAAGATGGTGTAACTTTACATATTGATGGTGCATTTGCGCATGCAGCTATGCCATATAACGGTATAAATGCCGCTGTCTTATTGTTGAACTTTATTGGTGAAGCCTATGATGATCAACTTTCAAAAGATTTATATTTCTTATTAAAAGACTGGATGGGTAAACCAGTAGGTATTGAAAAAGATGGCTTATATATGTCTTTCTTGACAATGAATACAGGCATTGTCAATATGGAAAACAATGAAACAGACATCTTAATTGATATTCGTTATCCAAATGATACAAATGCCGATGAAATCATGGCAAAATTTGATGCAGCCTGTGCAAACTTGACTTCAAATATAAAAGCAGAAAATCGTGGAGATTCAAAACCATTATTCGTAGACCCAGATTCTCGTTTAGTGAAAGATTTAATGAGTGTCTATCAAAAATACACAGGCGATACTTTCTCTTGTCCAATCACAATTGGCGGTGGAACATATGCTCGAAAATTTGAAAATTTTGTATCGTATGGACCAGAACTTCCAAATGAAGTGATTGAAACCGATGCGTTTGTAGGAGGATGTCACCAACGTGATGAAGGTATTAAATTAGATAACTTATTGCAGGCTATCTGTATTTATGCCGATGCGATCGTGACATTGTGCAGCTAATATGAGAATGCGTAAAGTAAAGTGGGCAACGGATTATTTGCCTACTGCGAGTTGTTTAGTAAAAGAACCATCTAAACAAGCAGGAAACTGGAAAAAGTTATTGGATACAGATACTTTACATATCGAAATTGGGTGTGGTAAAGGAAACTATTCTTTAGATATGGCTAAGATGTATCCAGACACTGGATTTATTGCGATTGAAAAGAATGAGAGTGCTGCAGGTATTGCCGCTAAAAAATACGATGAGGATACAGAAAAGAAACGTTTGAAACTGATTCAAGATGATGCGAGTTCCATTGGAGAATGGTTTGGTCCGCGTGAAGTGGATGTGATCCACTTAAATTTCTCGGATCCATGGCCTAAAAAGCGCTATGCGAAAAGACGTTTATCCAGCACTACTTTTTTAGATCAATACAAGCGTATTTTATCTTTCAATGGTGAAATCCAAATGAAGACCGATAACAGTGCTTTATTTGAATATAGCTTGATTGAATTTCAAAATGCCGGTTTTAAGATAGTTGAAATCAGTGTAGATTATCGTCGTGAAAAACATGATGAAGATGCAATTACAGAATATGAACAAAAATTCATTTCTTTGGGTCAGCCAATTTATCGTTGTGTTTGGAGGTATGCACATGACTGAGCTTCATAATAAAGACGAATTTTTAAACGCATTAACAAATTCAGGCATTCAAGTGATGATGTTTACAGCATTTTGGTGTCCAGACTGTATGTACATCAAACCTTTCTTGCCTGAAATTGAAGAACAATTTAGTAATTTACAGTTCTATTCTTTAAATCGTGATCATTGTATGGATATTGCGATTGAATATGAAGTGATGGGGATTCCTAGCTTTATATGTTTCAAGGATGGAAAAGAAATTTCAAGATTTGTTTCTACACTTCGCAAGACAAAAGAAGAAATAGAAGCATTTCTGAATCAGACAATAGAAAGTGAGAAGGAAATATGTTAAAGGATTTAATGCATGCGATCTTCAATGAAGATGTTGAAGAAGACGATGAAGAAGAAGTCGTAGAAGAACCTGCGAAACAAGAAGAAGGAACACCTGAACCTGTTGTTGCACAACCACAAGTTCTAGAAGATGAAGAAGTTGTAAAGCCAGAACCAATTTTAAAGGAAGCAGCAAGCTCTGTTGAAACGGATCCTGAAAACTTTATGAATTCTCCTATTTTTGAAAAGGCGATTATTCAACCTAAACCTAAGAAGACAACAATTTTCCAAGGTTTAGATATCGATTCGATTGCACAAGAAGAGGCAAAACCGAAACAAAAAGTGTATAAATACGATCGTCATAAATCGGTAAAAGTACGTCGTGTTGCCGAAGATTTAGATTATCAGCCAGTCCTTTCTCCAATCTTTGGAAATGTGGAAGATTCTAAAAAAGAATTTGATAAAGTGCATGATGCGATTACGTTAAACAAACCAGAAGACGAAGATTTCTCAAAAATCTTATCTCCCATGTATGGAACATACTTACCAAGTATGCAGCCTGCGGATTCCATTCCTGAATACAAGGTTGAAGAATCAAAGAAAAATATGAAGCTTTCTGAAATGTTAGAGAAGCCAAAAAAGGAAACAAACAAACAAGAATCGTTATTTGACAAAGAAGGTGAATAAAATGGCTTATCATTTTATTGGTATTAAAGGAACAGGCATGGCTGCCTTGGCATGTATCTTACATGATGAACATAAAGAAGTCACAGGTAGTGATATCGATAAATATATCTTTACAGAAGATGGATTAAGAGCGCGTCATATTCCAATCTATTCATTCAGTCCCGATAACATTAAGGATAATGACACAGTGATCATTGGTTTATCTTTTGATCAAACGCATCCGGAAGTAAAAGCGGCGATGGACAATCCAACTGTAAAAACATATTATTATAATGAATACTTAGGTATTTTATTAGAGTCATACAGTTCTATCTGTGTTGCAGGAACGCATGGTAAGTCCACAACAACAGGCATTTTAGGCCAAGTTCTTTCTTTACAAGATGAATGTGCATACTTAATTGGAGATGGTCATGGCTATATGCCAGAACATGCCAACCATTTTGTGCTAGAATCTTGTGAATTTCAAAGACATTTCTTGGCATATCATCCAGATTATGCGATCATCACCAATATTGAATTGGATCACATTGACTATTATAAAGATATGGATGATTATGTATCGGCATTCCAAAGTTTTGCCAACCAAGTCAAAAAAGGCATTGTCATTTTTGGAGATGATGAACATCTTAAAAATCTACACTACAATGTGCCGGTAACTACATATGGTTTAAAGGATGGCAATGATTATCAAGCCATCAACATTGAACAAGGTCCATTTGGTATGCATTTTGATTGTAAGCATAATGGTGAAATTCTAGCTCACGTTGAATTAAATGAAGTGGGAGATGCCTTTATGCAAGATGCCTTAGGATGTTTTGCACTAGCCCATATGTTAGGTATGCCTGCAGATATCATTGTACAAGGCTTACAAGACTATAAAGGAATTGCACGTCGATTTGTGATTGATGAAGTCAAGGATAGTGTATTAGTCGATGACTATGCACACCATCCAACAGCGATTCGTCTAATGATAGATGCAGTTCGTAAAAAATATCCAGAAAAGAAAATCGTAGCGTTATATAAACCAGATCGTTATTCACGTCTACAATATTTCTTGGATGACTTTGCAAAGAGTTTAAATACGGCGGATCAAGTATGTTTACTGGATTTCCCTAAAAATGCCGTAAGAGAAGATGAAACAATCACAGTCACAATTCAAGATTTGATGGATCGTTGTCCTAATGCGATTTTATTAGATGTAGATGATGCTTCAGCTGAAAAGTTAAAAACATTAGCTCCAGCAGCCTTTGTCTTCATGTCTAGTAAGGACATCTACTTATTGAGAGATAAATTAGAAAAAATCTTATAAGAGTATTTAAGGATACTTGTAGATTGTTGAAAAAGCCTATACCTTTTTATAAGGGAATAGGCTTTTTGTTCTGTTTAGACAGAAGAAGTGAAATCATATCCTATGGAAAAACATTGACCTAAGACGAAGTTAAAAACTAGCAAGGGTGGGTGATTTATTTATAAAAAACCAAAGGTGGCTTTTATCTGTGTACATAATACGTGTCGTAGTCAAATTGCCTAAGCATTGTCAAAACACCTTTCTTCAAATGTATTTGAAAGCTATTTTGCTGGAACAGAAACAAAACCACAAATCAATCAAGATGACGTACGTTTAATGAAAGATCTGGATTCAATAGACATGGAAAAAACACAATATTCCAAATTGTTGTCAGAAATACCGCGAGTAGATATTGTGATCACAATGGGATGTAATGTAAATTGTCCTGCGATTCCATGTGAATATAGAGAAGATTGGGGATTGAGTGATCCTGCTGGAAAAAATGATGTGGAGTTTTCAAAAGGCATTCACTCCATTCCTACGAAAATACTTGAATGAACAGAGAAAATAAAAAAGGAAGAGCTGATTTCAAAGAAAATATGAAAAAACAACATGGTTATACATCGATTTAAGCATATCCTTTTTTGAAGAGCTAGGTGGGTGTTCAATGAAAGCTTGCATTTGCCATGAAAATGTTCATCATTTCCCGTATTATGCGTCTAGATTATATTTTATGGAAGTGTTCGAATAATTCGACACTTCCTTTATTATTTGTAGCGGTTTCACGCATGTGAAAAAAAGTTTCAAAATAAATAGATAAGTTAGATAGTTCATGTTATAATTTTTCTGAGGTGGTATTGTGAGTTTAGATATCTTTATGAGTACATTAGCTCGTGCATTTTCATATGTGTTACCCATCGTTGGTGTCATCGCATTAATTTATATGATTCTCTTTTTGAAGCAATTGATTGAAACTTTAAAACAAGTCTCAAAAACATTGGATACGGCCAATGATCAATTGAAAAAACTAGATGCGCCATTAAAAACGGCAGAAAATATTTCGAATACGGTGGATGAGGTAAATCAAACCGCAAAAGAAACATTTATGAATGTGGTTGGTGCGTTAAGTGAAAATGTACAAAATGCCAAAGACTGGTTTCAAAGTAAAAAAAATGGAAAAGAAAGCATAGAAACAAAGGAGGATGAATGACATGGATGAAAATCAATTAATTGATGATTTAGAAAAAGAATCGATGCTAGAGCTTGAAGTAATGCATGAATCCGAAAATACAGATAATGAAAGAATTATTGAGGATGCCAAGAGCAAAATCGAAAAATTATTCGATGATGTGCGTGACTTATTAAAGGATGCTTCGGATCCTGAAAAGGTTAAGGAAGCATTATCGCAGGCAAAAGAAGATGCGAAAGATATTCTTTCTTCGACAAAGGATAAAGTGGTTGAAGTAAGTGAAAGTGAACAATTTAAACAGACAATGTCAGCTGGAAAAGAATTCTTACAGGGTACAGCTGGATTGGTTGTTGAGGGCTTTAAATTTGGAAAAGAAACATTAAGAAAAAATGATTCTTTGCGCAAGGTAATTGACAAGGCGGATGAAAAAGTCGATGAAATTCGTACGAACGATTCTGTTATTCGTGCCGTTGATAAAGCAGAAGAAGTAACGGGTAAAGCTACCGAAGCATTGTTTAGTGGATTAAAGAAGATTTTTAATAAGGGGGACGAATAGGAATGAAACGAATTACCATTTATGATGTTGCCAAAGAAGCCGATGTCTCATTGGCAACTGTATCACGTGTTATTAATGATAGTAATGTAGTGCGTGAAGATACACGTATGCGTGTTCAACAAGCTATTGAAAAATTGGGTTATAAACCAAATGCGATTGCGCAAGGTTTGGCATTGTCTAAAACTACGACAATTTCAATCGTAATGAGCGAAAAATTGTTTGCGTACAACGCAAAAATCTTGAATGGTTTGATGGATGTCGCAAAAATCTATAACTACAACATCATGTTCCATACAACAAGTAAGGGAATTTCAAAAATGCAGGATGTGATTGAATCTATTATTAAATCACGTGTCGATGGTGTAATCTTGTTTAACGACAACTTCTCAGAAGATGAAATGGAAGTTTTACATGAATACCAAATTCCAATGGTTGTAGTTGGAAGTAAATTAAAAGGGCAAAAGATTGGTAACGTTGGAAATGTATATATCAACTTCGAACGTATGGCTTATGAATTTGTGAATGAATGCTTCGAAAAGGGCATTGATGATATTTCTATGGTAGAAGATAAATTGAATCTTTCTATGATGGAACAATTAAAAGCGGGTGTAGATCGTGCTTATGCAGAAAAAGGATTGGTATTTGATAAGTATGTTACATACGATGATAGCTATAAATCAAGCTACACATTCTTATCCGATTACTACAAAGACCACAAACCAAGTCGTATGGTCATCACATTCCGTGATTCTCAAGCCATCGCTTTAATGAACGCATGTAAAGAAAGTGGATATTCAATTCCAGATGATACAGAACTTGTATGTATCTTGAACTCAAAATATTTGACAATGATGCGTCCAACCATTTCAACTTACAACATTCCTGAATACGATTTAGGAGCTGTTGCGATGCGTTTACTAACTAAGATGTTAGTGGAAGATGAGTCTGTTAAACAGAACAAAGATATTGAAATTTCATTCTCAAAATTATTTAGAGAAACTACAAAGTAAGAGTTCGTTTTGAACTCTTTTTTATATATTAAGATTTTGGTTTCGGGACAGGACCAGAAGTTTATGCTAACTTACTGGATGATAGGTACATAGATCATGGATGTAATTCTGAAGTATTTATAAAAACATACAATAAAAAATACATTAAGAAAGACTAAATGAATCGGGATACCGAATGATTCAGAAAGATGGAGTGGATGTTGAAATGTAGCTGGACGACTGTAAACGAACCGGGCACATTATTTATTCGTGTGACTTTTTCGAAAAAAAAGTTTTTTTTCTTGGTTTAGTGTATAATCAAGGCATGGAAATAATTTTTACAAATAACGCAAAAGATAGAAGTGTCTATCGATACAAAAAAGATTTTGAAATGATATTAGAACGTGCATGCAAGGTGTTAGACAGAAAGGGAGACTGGAGTTTATCGGTAATTTATGTAACACCTGAACAGATTCACGAAATTAATCGTGACTATCGTAATGTTGACCGTCCTACAGATGTCATTAGTTTTGCGATTCAAGATGATATGAGTGATATGTGGATTGAAGAAGATCAATATGAACTTGGTGATATTTTTATCAATGTACAAGCCATTCGTGATCAAGCTAAGGCCTATGGTCATTCGATTCGTCGTGAAGCATGTTTCTTATTCTGCCATGGATTACTTCATTTAATGGGATACGATCACATGAAGGAAGAGGACGAAAAGGTGATGTTTGCCTTACAGGATGAGATCTTAGATGAATTGGTTCAAAGGTAGATTTAAATATGCCTTTCAAGGCCTATTTTACGCTTTCACTTGTGATCGCAGTATTCGTCTTCAAGGCATCTTTGGATTGATTGTGATATTGTGCGGCATTCTCTTTCATTGTTCACTAAATGAGTGGATGATGTTGATTTTCGCTATTGGCTTAGTATGGTTTAGTGAAATCATCAATTCGTGTATTGAAAGATGCGTGGATTATATTTCTCTTGAACATACCCAACAAGCCAAACATATTAAGGATATGGCCGCAGGAGCTGTCTTTATTATCAGCGTGCTTGCTGCATGTATTGGGCTTTATGTATTTTTGCCCAAACTATTTTAAAAACGGAGGTAAAATGAGTAATTATAAATCAGGATTTATTGCGATTGTAGGAAGACCCAATGCAGGAAAATCAACATTGTTGAATGCATTGTTGAAAGAAAAAATCGCAATCATGTCGGACAAACCGAATACGACAAGAAATAATATTTCGGGTATTTTGACAAATGAAGATTGTCAATATGTGTTTGTAGATACACCAGGTATTCATAAGCCGCAACAACAACTTGGACGCGTCTTAAATAAGAATGCCTATTCGGCAATGGAAGATTGTGACGTGATTGGATGGATCGTAGATGGCTCTCAAGCTTTTGGAACAGGAGATTCTTTCATTTTAAAGCGTATTGAAACATTACATAAACCGGTTGTATTGATCATGAATAAGATTGATAAGCTTGGTAAGGAACAATTATTAAAGCGTTTGATGTATTGGCAAAAACAATATGATTTCAATGATATTGTTCCAATCAGTGCTTTGGATAAAGACAATCTTGAAGAGTTGTTGAAGGTGTTCAAAGGGTATTTGCCAGAAGGTGAGCCGATGTTTCCTGAAGAAATGAAGTCGGATCATGACATCAACTTTAGAATGTGTGAAATTGTTCGTGAAAAGATCTTATTTAAAACGCATGAGGAAATCCCTCATAGTGTAGCGGTTATTTTAGAGCGTAAAGAAAAACGTGGTAACCGCATGTATCTTCAAATGATGGTGGTAGTCGATCGTGAATCACAGAAGGGAATCTTGATTGGTAAACAAGCGAGCATGATTCGTTCGATTCGTCTAGATGCGCAAAAGGAATTAAAAGATATGCTTGGATGCAGTGTGGATTTGGAACTCTTTGTGCGTGTCGAAAAGAATTGGCGTAATCACGAAAACAAGATCAAAGAATTTGGTTTAGACGAATTAGAACAAATCGATGAAGACTAAGATTCAGGCACTTGTATTAAGTGTTGGTGAATACAAAGATAAGGATGGCCTAGTCAAAGTTTTGACTACGGATTCCATTTTAACTTTATACGCAAGAGGACTGTTCAAACCCAATTCTAAGAATTTGCGGCTTGTACAGCCCTTTTCTTATAATGAATTCATGATTGAAGATAAGACAAAAATGCCCTTATTACTACAAGGACAAACCATTCATTATTACTATCACATTCAAGAAGATCTGTTTAAATCGAGTTGTTGTTTCGTATTGCACGACTTGATTTCTAAAACTAAAAAAGAAGAGAATTTATTCAATGTAGTATTGGATTGCTGGAACGCAGCCGACAAAGACTTAGATGATTTTTATTTCTGGGCCTGCATCATTCTAAAATATTGTATTGAACAAGAAGGAATCCAACCTTTTATCCAAGGGTGTGTACATTGTGAAAGCACAAGAGTAGAAACTCTTTCTGTAAAAGATGGTGGATTCTTATGTGAAAAGTGCAATCACAATCAATATCCAAAATGGAGTGTAGAACAATTAAAGAAATATCGCGCTCTATTTAAGTGCAAAGAAGAAAACTTAGAGTATGTTAAAGATCATTTCAATTTCAATCTTGATGACTTAATCTATCTAGCCAAATGGATGGAGTATCATACTCATAAGAATTATCCAAGTATTCGTTTTTTAGAAAGTATTCGAGGTTTAAAGTAATGTTTCATGAATTAGCACTTCAAATCGCAAAAAAGGCACATTCTAAACAAGTGGATAAAGCAGGGAAAGATTATATTCTTCATCCGATGAAAGTGGCTTCTTATATGGATACGGATACAGAAAAGGCAGTTGCGTATTTACATGATGTATTAGAAGATACAGATGTCACAGAAGATGAATTGAGAAATATGTTCCCAAATGAAATCGTAGATGGCGTAATTGCATTAACGCATAGAAAAGAGGAATCTTATTTTGAATATATATCTAGAGTCTCTACATCAAAGTTAGCTAAAAAGGTAAAGATTGCTGACCTTTTACATAATTTGGATATCACAAGAATCAAAGAACCTACAAAACAAGATTATCTAAGGCTAGAGAAGTACAAGGAAGCGATTCTATATCTTGCGACGCACTAGTTTTGTGGTACAAAACATATGAAAATGAGAGAACCTATTTTTAACTGGGTAATTAAAAACAGGCCATGAGAAATCATGGCTTTTTCTTTGTTTGTGTCTTTGGATTTAGTCTAGAAATTTGTTGATAAATGAGATATAATATGAAAGTGTATCCTTTTGTCTGTATACATGAAAGAAATGAGGTAAATAACATGAACGAAAAGACATTCAATGATGTAGTAAATCACATGAAAACCTCTGGATTTGTTTACCAAGGTTCAGAAATTTATGGTGGTTTGGCAAATACTTGGGATTTTGGTCCTTTAGGCATTGAATTAAAGAACAATATTAAAAATGCATGGTGGAAACGTTTCATCCAGGAAAGTGAACACAATGTAGGATTGCAGAGTGCAATCTTAATGAACCCTAATGTATGGGTTGCCAGTGGTCACGTTGGCGGATTTAGTGATCCATTAATGGATTGTAAAGAATGTAAGAGCCGTTTTAGAGCGGATCAATTGATTGAAGAAGCCAGTAATCACACAGTAAACTGTGGTGGTATGTCAAATGAAGATATGGAAAACTATATCGCTGAACATGAAATCACATGTCCAAAATGTGGAGCTAAAAACTTTACAAACATTCGTCAATTTAACTTGATGTTCAAAACATTCCAAGGTGTATTAGAAGATGCGAAGAGTACAATCTATTTGCGCCCAGAAACTGCACAGGGAATCTTTGTGAACTTCAAAAACGTACAAAGAACAATGCGTAAAAAATTACCATTCGGTATTGGACAGATTGGTAAGAGTTTCCGTAACGAAATTACACCAGGAAACTTTATTTTCCGTACACGTGAATTCGAACAGATGGAACTTGAATTCTTCTGTAAACCAGGAACGGATTTAGATTGGTTTGAATACTATTGTAAAAATTGTGTTCAATTCTTAAAAGATTTGGGTATCAACGAAGAAAATATTCGTTTACGTGCACATGATCCTGAAGAATTAGCTCACTATTCAAATGGTACAAGTGATATCGAATACCACTTCTCTGAACCTATCGGATGGGGTGAATTATGGGGTATCGCAGACCGTACAGACTTTGACTTAAAAGCACACCAAACAACTTCTAAACAAAACTTAGAATACTTTGATCAAGAAGCAAACGAAAAATACATTCCATACGTTATTGAACCAAGTGTAGGTGTTGAACGTTTGATGTTGGCCGTGATGTGTGAAGCTTACCAAGAAGAACAATTAGAAAATGATTCTCGTGTTGTCTTAAAATTACACCCAGCATTAGCTCCATATAAAGTAGCTGTACTTCCGCTTTCTAAAAAATTATCCGATCAAGGGGATGAAGTATTCGCTAAATTAGCTAAACACTTTAGTGTAACGTATGATGATGCACAAAGCATTGGTAAACGTTACCGTCGTCAAGATGCGATTGGTACACCATTCTGTGTTACGGTAGATTTCGAAACTGCAAACGATGGATGTGTTACGGTTCGTGATCGTGATACTATGCAACAAGAACGTATCGCTTTAGATGACCTTGTCTCATATATTGAAAAAAGAATTGAATTTTAATGAGCTGGATATCAGAAGATGATATAAAGGCCATTCGTCAGCAGACCGATATTGTTGATGTGATGTCCCGTTATATCACATTAGAAAAAAAAGGCAAAGACTATAAAGCCATTTGTCCATTTCATGATGATCACGATCCTAGTTTATCGATTTCGACCGATAAACAAATATTCAAATGTTTCGTATGCGGTACCGGAGGAAATGTCTTCACATTCGTACAAAAGATTGAAAACATTTCCTTTCTAGAAGCCGTTTGTAAGGTAGCGGAACTGATTCATTATCCTTTACACATGGATACAAGTCAGTTTCAACCTAAGGTTGATCAAAATCAGCCTTTATATGACTGCATCCAATCGTACATTCGCTTTTTAACATATGAGTTGCACAGTGAGAATGGCGAAAGCGTGAAAAGGTATTTAAGTCAAAGAAAAATAAATGAAGATATTATAAAAAGATTTGAGATTGGGTATGCACCTGAATCGAGTCGTAGTGTGAAGTATCTCAAGGCAAAAGGTTTTAACGAACAAATACTCACAGATACAGGTTTAATTCGTACTCACGATCTAGATACCTATGCCGTATTCGACAATCGATTGATGATTCCAATTCATGATGAAAATGGAAATCCCGTTGGATTTACGGCCAGGCGTTTAAATGAAGATAAGGATGTAGCCAAATATATCAACACTTCTGAAACAAAGATTTATCATAAGGGCCATTTGATTTTTAATTATCATAGAGCCAAAGAATTTGCGAAAAAGAACAAGCGTTGCATATTAGTTGAAGGAGCTATGGATGTCATTGCCTTTGAAAAGGCAGACATTCATGAAAGTATTGCTTGTTTAGGAACAGCTTGTACAAAAGAACAAATAACGCTATTAAAACGCTTAAACGTCCCTTTGGTTGTCTGTTACGATGGGGATCGAGCTGGTAAAGCAGCTACCTATAAGTTTGGAAAATTAGCCGTTGATTACGGGCTGAATTTTTCCATAGTAAAAAATACAACCGGTAAAGATCCAGATGAAATCTTTAATGAACTTGGAAAAGATGAACTCTATTTATCTGTTCATAAAACTGTATCATTTGTAGAGTTCTTATTTGATTATTTACCGAACCAATATGATTTAGACAATTACGAGGATAAGAAAAAATTCACATCGGAAATGCAGTCATTCATTGAAAGGACATGCACCGATTTTGAAAAGGCCGATTATTATTCTCGTATCCGAGATTTGACAGGATTTGATTTATCACATCAATCCGAAAATATTCCGGCACCCAAAAAAGAATCCAGAAATAATGCGGCTGTGGTTCGAAATATAGAGCCATTAAAAAATGGAAGAACACTTGCCGAACACGGTGTTTTATGGATGATTCTAAACAGTAAACTTGCGGCCGATCAATTCAAAGATCAGATTGGGTTTTTCCAAGATCCAGTCTGTGAAGAATTGTCATTATATTGTTACGACATGTATCGAAATATGGACCATATCGATTTTGATGTACTCATGAGCTACATTGAAAAAGAAGACGTCCGTAATTTGTTGGTAAGCCTGATGGAAAATCCGTTTCATGTTGATGGATATAATGAAGACTTCTTTAACGATAGTTTAATGAAGATCAAAGAATGTACTTTACAAGACCAAATTGACAATCTCAATGATCAGATCAAGAATGTGCAAGATCCGATGTTAAAGATTTCCTTGGCTAGTAAAAAACAGGTATTAATTATTCAAAGAAATGAAATCTTACATCGAAAGGAAGGATGAAAGTATGGCAAATGAAAAATTAAAGTTTACAAGCTTAGAAGAGGCAAAAGAATTCTTGCTGAAGAGCAAAGAAGAAAATGCCGATGTTTCACAAAAACAATTCTTAGATGCGGTAAGTGCTTTAAATTTAGATGATGATACAATGGACGATCTATATAACTGGATCGACGAAAACTTAATCGAATTTATCGATGGGGAAGAATTAGATGAGGATGAAGTCTTAGACGATGATCTAAACGACGAGGATTTGGACGAAGAAGATTCGATTGCGGAAGAAATTTCCCAATTGGAAAAGACATTCGCTAATTCATCGCATGCCAAGATCAATGACCCCGTTAAGATGTATCTAAAAGAAATTGGTCAAATTCCATTATTGGATCCAAAAGAAGAGCCCATCATTGCTCGTCAGATCCAAGAAGGGGAAGAAGCCAAAGAAACGATGAAAAACCCTGATTTAAGTGATGAAGAGAAAAAGAAACTCGCAAAAGTCATTGCGGATGGTGAACAAGCCAAACAAACGTTGATTTCTTCAAACCTTCGTTTGGTTGTATCTATCGCCAAAAAATATGTAGGACGTGGCATGTTGTTCTTGGATTTGATTCAAGAAGGAAACTGTGGTTTAATCAAAGCCGTTGAAAAATTTGACTACACAAAAGGATTTAAATTCTCAACATATGCGACATGGTGGATTCGTCAATCTATTACACGTGCAATCGCAGACCAGGCACGTACAATTCGTATTCCCGTACACATGGTTGAAACGATCAATAAACTAACACGTGTTCAACGTCAATTGGTACAAGATTTAGGTCGTGATCCATTACCAGAAGAAATTGCCGAAAAGATGGAGAATATTTCGGCGGAAAAGGTTCGTGAAATCCAAAAGATTGCCTTAGATCCAGTCAGTCTAGAAACACCAATCGGTGAAGAAGACGACTCTCACTTAGGTGACTTCATTGAAGATAAAGATACATTATCTCCAGATGATTACACAAACAACCAATTATTAAAAGACGAAATCAATGCCGTTCTACAAGGTCTTACAGAACGTGAAGAAAAAGTATTGCGTTTGCGTTTTGGCTTGTTAGATGGAAGGACTCGTACACTTGAAGAAGTTGGTAAAGAATTTAACGTAACACGTGAACGTATTCGTCAGATTGAAGCCAAGGCATTACGTAAATTGAAAAATCCAAATCGCTGCAAGCGTTTAAGAGATTTCGTAAAATAATGATACCTTGTTCGAATCGAATTCAAGAAATATTAGAATGGGTGAATGGAGAGTGCATTGCGGACATTGGCTGTGATCATGCCTATGTTGTCTGCAACGCCATTTTGAATCATCAATCTAAAAAAGGCTATGCCTGTGATGTGGCACAAGGCCCACTAGATAATGCCAAGAAAACGATTGAAGAGAATCATTTATCCGATTTGGTATCTTGTCGATTGTTGGATGGCATTCAAGGCTTAGAAAGCGATGTCGACCAAATCATAATTTGTGGCATGGGAGGAAAACTCATTATCGATATCCTATCAAAGGGAAATTTGTATCGTGGTTTACGCCTTCTATTATCTTGTCATAAAGATGATTTTGCCTTACGAAAATATTTACACGATCATCATATTCATATTGTGAAAGAAAAAATGATTTATGATCATGGACACTACTATCCTATTCTTGATTGTGTTTGTGAAGATAAGGAACAAGAGGTTTCTACATCCCAACTTTACTTTGGTGTAAACATGCTTATTGATGAAACATATGCAGCGTATTTAGATTTTGAAGAGAATAAGTATAAAAATATTCTTTCCAAAGTCAATAAGCCTGAATTTATTGAAAAAATGGAATATATAAAAGAAATCCGTACTCAGAGAATTTCCTGAATACGGATTTTTGGCTTTTCTATATCGAAAGATAAATAATCTTTGACTTGATTCGTTAAATACGTAGGCGTACTTGCACCACTCGTAATCGCAATCGTAGCATATTTTTCAAAATCCTTTTTATCAATATCTTTGACCGTTTGAATCGAGAAGACATGTTCAATGCCAGCCTGTTTTCCAATATCTACAAGTTTTTGCGAGTTGTTACTAGTTGGATCTCCCACGACAATCAAACAATCGACGTTTTTTAAATCTAAAATAGCTTGTTGCCGAACTCGCGTAGCGTTACAAATCTCATCGTGGAAGAGGGCATTCGGGTATAAGCGTCTAATCTTTTCAAACGTATCCTTCAATTCATAGATCGACATCGTAGTCTGGTTTGTCACAAAGATCTTTGAAGTACTCACTTTAGGAATCTCTTTATGTGGCTCAATCAAATGCACATGCTCACTCATTGTATAAATCGATTCGGCTTCGGGGTGTTTATTTTTACCAATATAGAAAATGGTATACTCTTCATCTAAATATTGCTTCACAATCTTTTGTGTTTGAAGTACAAATGGACAACTCGCATCCACCAAAATCAATCCTTTTTCTTTGGCCTTTTCATAGACTTTAGGACTGACGCCATGTGCTGTAAAGATCACAATGCCTTCATGGATTTCATCCAATAATTCCACGCGTGTCTTTGACTTATCTTCAATGGTATCAATGGAATAATATTGAAGCGCTTTTTTGACATATTGATTATGCACTAGATTACCCAATATGGTAATCTTTTGATCTGGATATTGAATTCTTGTTTTTTTGGCGGTTTCAATGGCTTTTAAAACCCCACCGCAATAGCCCTGAGGCTTGACTATAATAATATTTTGTGTTTTCATATATTCATTATGCCCTAATTTTTTGTATTTGTAAAATGGGAAGAATTTTGGGATAATACTAAAGTAAGGATGTGAAAATTATGAATAATCGTATTCAAGAAATAATGGACTTAGAACGTTTTAAAACTTTAACACCGATTCAAGAACAGGTGTTAAATCGTAAAAATAAAAATAGAGATATCATTGGTGTATCCAGTACAGGATCAGGAAAGTCACACGCTTTCTTTATGCCTATCTTTGAGATGCTAGACTTTGATCAAGACTGCGTACAAGCTGTTATTTCAGCTCCAACTAGAGAACTTGCATACCAATTGTATGATCGTTGCCGTAAGATTGCCAAACACTTTAATGTACGCGTAAAATTAGTCACAGGTGGTATGGAAAAAGTGACACAAATGGAAAAGCAGCCACAAATCGTCATTGGTACGCCTGGAAGAATGAAAGACATGTTTATTAAAGATAATGTCTTGCGTTTGGATACGGCTAAAATTGTCGTAATTGATGAAGCGGATATGACATTAGAATTTGGTTTCTTAGAAGATATTGATGAAATTCTATCGAAGATGGATAAGAAGGTTCAAATGATGGTTTTCTCGGCAACCATTCCAGAATCTTTACAACCATTCTTAAAGAAATATTTATATGATCCAGAATTTATTGAAATCAAAAAGGAAGAAGCTTTCCAAAGCGATGTAAAACACATTTTAGTTCCTTGTAAGCATAAGAGCTACGAACAAAAGATCTTAGACGTACTTCCCTGTATTCAACCTTATGTATGTTTGATTTTTGCGAATACTACGCTAGAAGCTCAAAGTATTGCGAACACCATGCGTGAAAATGGCTATGATTTAGTCGAACTTCACTCAGGTCTTGAATCACGTGCACGTATGCAGGCCATTAAAATGATTCAAAGCCAGAAGAAAAGCTACATTGTCGCCAGCGATATTGCCAGTCGTGGAATTGACTTAGAAGGAATTACGCACGTTATTAGTTGTGGATTCCCAAAAGATTTAAAGTTCTATATCCACCGTGCAGGTCGTACCGGAAGAGCGAGTCGTGATGGACTATGTATCGCTTTATATAAAGAAAGTGATACGAAATCAATTCAGTCCTTAATCAAACAAGGCATTGCATTTACACATCAGGATGTAAAGAATAAACAATTTGTAGATTTAAAACCATATGTGAACAAGCGTCCAATGAAAAAGGATGAATTTCATGAAGAAGTGGAAAAAATCGTTCATAAGAAAAAGAAAGTAAAACCAAACTATAAGAAAAGACAACGCCAGGAAATTGATCGTATGAAACGTAGAAAGCGTCGTGAAATGATTAAGTCGGATATTAAGCGCCAACAAAAAGAGCGTGCGAAAGAAAGACAACGCCAAAAAGGAATGGACGTATGATCTATTTAGGTAGTCACGTATCTTTTAAAGCTCCAAATTACTTTAAAGGTGCTATTGAAGAAGCACTATCCTATGGAGCAAATGCTTGTATGATTTATACGGGTCCTCCAAGCAATACGCGTCGTGTGGATGTATCTAAATTAAAGATAAAAGAAGCCAAAGACTATATGGCTGAACACAATTTTTCTATCGATCGCGTGATTGTACATGCACCGTATATCATTAACTTGGCGAATGCTCTAAAACCAGAAACAGCCCAGTTTGGTCAAGACTTTTTAAAAACGGAATTAGAGCGTGTTTCTCAAATTGGTGCAACAACACTTGTACTGCATCCAGGAAGTCATGTAGGAGCGGGTATGGATGTAGGTATTGAATGGATTATCAATGGTTTAAATGAAGTGTTGGATCATGATGATACAGAAGTTAAGATTGCCCTAGAAACGATGGCTGGAAAAGGGAATGAGTGTGGCTTTACCTTTGAACAGTTAGCCAAGATCTATGCAGGAATCCATAAAAAATCGCGTATTGGCTATTGTATGGATACATGTCATATTTGGGATGCCGGGTATGATATTACGCATTTTGATGAAGTTTTAGATCAATTTGAATCTATTTTAGGTTTAGAGAATCTTTTATGTATGCATATCAATGATTCTAAGAATTCACTCGGTGCACATAAGGATCGCCATGAAAATTTAGGAAAAGGCTATATAGGCTTTGATGTATTGCACTCCATTGTGCATCATCCTAAATTAGAACATGTCACAAAAATATTAGAGACACCTTTTATTGATGGAAAGGCGCCTTATAAAGAAGAAATCTCAGCATTGCGCTGAGATTTTTTAAAATTTATCAATTTCTTCCTTTAAACGAGCCACAATCTTGTCTTGAGGAATCTTTTCAATGATTTCACCCTTCTTGATTAATAACCCCTCTTTTTTTCCGCCTGCAATGGCGATGTCAGCATGTTTTGCTTCTCCTGGACCATTGACAGCACATCCCATGATGGCGACTGTGACATCTTTATTGACGGTTTGAAGATAGCTTTCAATTTCATTTACGGCCGGTTCCATATCCCATTGTGTACGTCCACAAGTTGGACATGCGATTAGATTCGGTACGTTTTGAATCAATTTACAATCTTTTAATAATTCTTTGACAATGGGAATCTCTTTTTCAGGAGCCCCATTAACACTAATACGAATCGTATTTCCAATACCTTCATTTAATAATGTACCTAAAGCTAAGCTGGACTTAATGGCACTTGTCATTGTAGTACCTGCTTCGGTTACACCTAAGTGTAGTGGGTAATCAAAGGTTTGGGCAGCAAAGCGATAGGCTTCAATACAAAGTAATGGATCACTGGATTTAAAAGATAATACCGTATCATAGAAATCTAGATCTTCTAGAATTTGTACATGTCTTTTTGCACTTTCAATCATACCTTGGGCTGTTGGCCTACCATATTTTTCATGAATATCCTTTTCTAAAGAACCACCATTGATTCCAATACGAATCGGAATGTGTTTTTCTTTACATGCCTTCACAACCTTTTCTACATTTTCTCTAGCCCCAATATTACCTGGATTTAAACGAATCTTATCTGCGCCTGCCTCAATGCATGCCAAGGCTAAACGATAATCAAAATGAATATCGGCTACTAATGGAATATGAATTTGTTTCTTAATGTCTTTAATGGCTTTGGCATCCTCCATATCCATACAGCTGACACGAATCAATTCGCATCCCATTTTTTCAAGGTTTAAAATTTGTTTGGCAACTTCATCGGCCTTTTTAGTTTCTATGTTACACATAGATTGAATAACGACGTGATTATTATGTCCAATTTCAAGATTTCCTACTTTTACTTGACGAGTTTCAGTTCTTTTCATAGACAACCTCCATGACTAAAGTATACGCCATTCCTTCTTTTTTTTCCATTTCATCTTAGAAACGTGTATAATATATAATGTTTCGTACAAAGGGGGATCCAATTGAAAAAGAGTAGAAAAACATTGAAAAGGACAAATCAAAATGTATCTGTTGATCAAGTCATTTCCAATCGTATATTGATACTTACGCTTATAATAGTCGTGTGTTTCTTGGTCATCTTTTTACGATTGTTTTATCTGCAGATCATTTCATATAATGACTATACCGCCAAGCGTGAAGACTATACGTCCATCAAACAATATACATCGGCACCACGAGGCCAGATTTATGATTGTAAGGGAAGAATCTTAGCTAAAACAGTAGTCAGTCACAATATCGTTTTTACTTCACCCAATAATTTTGATGAAGATGACTATGAACTTTATGCCAAGCGTATTGTAAAAGTCTTCAGTGTCAGTGCTAAAGATTTTACGGATGAAGATAAAAAACAAGCGTATATCACATACAAATCATTCTTATCCCCAAGTGATAATGAATATGCTGCCAATCATTTATTGACTGCTAAAGAATTGAAACAATATAAAAATGGGGCATGGGGTGATGATGCTGAAAGTAAAAGATATCAAATTTTAATGAATCGTATTGGTAAGAAACAAATTGGAGAAATGTCTCAGGCCGATCTAAAGATGTGTGTCATCTACCAAAGAATGGTGGCCAACCAAAGTACAGGTCAAGAAAATGTTGTATTAGAAGATGTCAGTGATGATGATGTCGCGTATTTAGTAGAACATAAAACGGATTTTCCTGGTTTTGACGTTGATTTTGGAGGTTGGAAACGCGAATATCCATATGGCGAATCTTTATCCGACGTTTTAGGCAGTGTTACTACAAGCACCCAAGGATTACCAAGTGAGCTTGCCAGTTATTATCTATCTAAAGGCTATCAATATAATGCGAGTGTTGGAAAATCGGGCCTAGAATATCAATATAATGATTTATTAGCAGGAACCACAGAAATTGCCAAGATCACCTATGATTCAAAGGGGCTAGCGCAAAAAGAAGTGATTCAGGAAGCCAAAAAAGGATATGACATTCATTTGTCAATTGATATAGATCTTCAATCTACATTAGATAATGTATTAAAGAATACTTTGAGTGAGAATGGGGGTACGAAAAATCATGAAAACTTCCAATCTTTATTTACGACTGTTTTAAATTCAAAAAATGGTTCGGTACTTGCGATGTCTGGCTATCAAATGGATCTAGATACCAAAGAAATGACCTACTTTGCCGCTGGTAACTATATGTCTTTAGTGAACCCAGGCTCTTGTATCAAGGGGGCTACTGTCTATATGGGTGAGAGTGAACATGTCGTAAGTCCAGGTGAAGTGATTGTCGATAAAGTTATGAATATTGGTGGTCTGGAAGTTGGTTCGTATGAAGACCATGGACCTGTTGATGATGTATCTGCACTACAAGTAAGTAGTAACGTTTATATGTTTAATGTAGCCATTCGTTTAGCCGGTTCAAGCTATGTAGAAAAAGAACCATTAGCTGTGGCAGACCTTCAAGGTACGCTAAATTTGATGCGTTCTTATTATTCGATGTTTGGCCTAGGCAACAAGACGGGTGTGGATGCGCCAAATGAATCGAGCTCTTATATGGGTTATGGTTCTCAACCAGGTATGATACTAAACTATTCGATTGGTCAGTTTGATATGTATACACCACTTCAATTGGCTACTTATGGTACAACCATTGCCTCAGGTGGTAATTTATATGAACCACACTTTATGGCCTATGCGACAGAAGTCAATTCGAGTGAAGTAGTTATGAGTAATGGCAAAAAAATTAAATCTACATTACCTGAAAAGAATGCACAATATTTAGAGCGTGTGCAACAAGGATTTAGAGCCTGTGTATCTTCTGGCTATTGTGGGGATGAGCTAAAGGATATTGGTGTGGAAGTATCGGCTAAAACAGGTACAGCTGAAGTTGGCGATTATACAACCGCAAACCTGGTTGGATATGCACCAAGTTCGTCTCCAACGATGTCTTTTGCGTGCTCGGCACCGACTTCTTCAATGAATACTAAGGGCGTTGCACCAAACATTTGTACAACAGCTGTTATGCCAGAAGTGGTGAAAAAATATTTTGAATTGTATCCAGCAAGTTAAAATTTTGGAAATGACTTGAAATTGACTTGTAAGTTATGCTAGAATCAACTAGTAATTACTAATGTGAGGAGGACTGAACATGAGAGATCGTATTACATTTAAGTGCTCTGTTTGCGGTGAAGAAAACTATATTGGTACAAGAAATAAGAAAAAACATCCTGAACGTATGACTGTTAAAAAATATTGTCCAAAATGCAATCAGCAGACTGAACATAAGGAGAAAAAGTAAGAAAGACCGTTTTATTCGGTCTTTTTTATGTATTAGACTATGAAAGTACTTCAACAACCCTTAGGACCCGTACAGGCGAATTGTTATTTGGTGATGGAAAATCATCATGCTATCTTGATTGATCCTGCAGATATGTATCCAAACCTTGAATTCATCTTAAAAGAAAATGAATGCACTCTAGAAGCCATTGTTTTAACACATGCTCACTTTGATCATATTTCAGGCGTAGATAAGATTGTGGATGCATTCCATTGTGATGTGTATTTAAATCCCAATGAATTTGATTTTCTTCAAGATCCCGATTTAAATTCATCTTCTGCCTTCTATATGGATGTTACATGTGTCGCAAAATGTAAACCCATTTTAGAAGGAAAGAACATCATTGCAGGATTTGATATAGAAGCCATGTATTGTCCAGGACATTCCATCGGTTCAACTGTATTAAAAATTGAAGATTGTTTATTTACTGGAGATGTTTTATTTCAAGGATCTATTGGAAGAATGGATTTGGCAACAGGATCTGTATCCAGTATGAAACAATCTCTAAAAAAATTGGTTCAATTAGACAAGGATTATAAAGTATATCCAGGTCATGGCCCATCCACTTCTTTATCGCAAGAGAAAAAATGGAACGAAAGTTTAAAATATGCAGAAATTTATTAGAATTTCTGCTTTTTTTTTCGTATATGAGAAGGGGGTGATAAAAAATGGATGATTTATTACAAGATCTCATTGCGTATGCGATTGAAAAAAAAGCAAGTGACATTCATTTTGTTGTACAGAATCAAAAGCTTCAAATCAAACTTCGAACGCAAAATGATATGTTAGATGTCTACCAAGATATTTGGCAGCCCGCATTCTTTGAGTATCTCAAGTTCATTTCTAGAATGGATCTTACCAGTCCATATGTTCCACAGAGTGGCCAATTCAAAATTTTATTTCATAATCACGAAATCTTCTGTCGTTTCAGTATGCTGAATAATCATAACGTGCAAACGGGTGTTATTCGAATGTTGAATACGATGCATGCGATTGAACTGAATGCTTTATCTTTATGGAAAGAAGACACGAAGTTTTTCAATTCACTTGTGCCATTAAGACAAGGCCTTGTCATCAGTGTAGGTCCGACCAATAGTGGAAAGACTACGACGCTACATGCCTTACTTCATGAGATTGCCAAAACCAAGAAGCATAAAGTGGTCAGTCTTGAAGATCCCATTGAGATTGAGGATGATTCTTACTTGCAGCTGCAGATCAATGAAAGTATGGGATTTACCTATGATGTCGGTATTGAACAATTGTTGCGGCATGATCCTGACATTATTTGTATTGGTGAAACAAGAAACAGCTATACCGCAAAGATGGTCTTGAGAGCGAGTTTAACTGGTCACTTTGTTTTTACGAGTATTCATGCCAAAGATGGAAAGGAGTGTATTCGTCGTCTTGAAGATCTAGGTGTATCTAAGAAAGATCTGGCTAGTGTTTGTACGGCCATTATTTCGCAACGCCTATATTCTAGAGGTGACTCTAAGGTATGTGTTTATGAAATCATGGATCAAAAAACGTTGCAGTATGTCTTGGAACACGGAAGGTATCCAAAAGAATTTAAAACTTTATCTAAAAAGATTACAGAAGGTATTGAAAAAGGATATATCGTGGATGCCCAGGCAAAATACGATAGTCTTGGTTTTTCGGGATGAAATTGAACAATTTGCGATGTTGATGAATCAAGGCTTGCCATTAGATACATTGATTCATTTAACGTTTAAAAAGGATGAAGAAATCATAACGTATTTAAAAGAAGGGAAGAGTCTTCAAGAAATATTTACTCTAAACCAAAAGAAATTGTATTTTAAATATTTACGAATTCTATCTGAAAAATTAAATTTAAGTGATTCGTTAAATTGCGTAAATAAAATTGAGAAAAGTTCGAATACTTTTTTTGAAACACTTTTAAAGAAGATTAGCTATCCGTTCTTTTTATTGATCTTTGCGTTCTTTATGATTCTATTCTTTTCAGACTATGTCCTTGTTCAAATGAAAGACTACATTTCAAATAGAATGGTATTTGTGTTTATCCATCTATTAAAGTGGGGGTTTGGATTTGCGATTCTGTCCATTGTCTTCTATTTGTTTCTTTATTATGTATTGTTTTATAAATACAATTCGAAAATGAAATGTCCATTTCGGTTAATGAAAAAAATGATATCGCTCCAATTTGTATGTATGTATCAAGCTTTAGACAAGTCTTATACTTCGACGCAGGAAATTTTAGAAACATTAGCGTGTATGGATTTCAGTGTTATTGGAAAGGTTTCCAATGAAATTCTTGCATGTTTAAAAAATGGAAAGAATATAGAAGAAAGTTTTCTAGAAATCGAAGTGTTTGATTCGGATTTTAAAAAGATGTTGGTCTATGCCTTAACGAGCAACCAAATGCATGTCTTTTTTGACTTGTACATGAAGAAATGCAGTGTGGATTTAGAAAAGTCTGTCAAGAAGATATCGACGGGTATTCAATTGTTTTCGTATATCAGTATTGGAATCTTAGTTTTGATTGTCTATCAAATTATGATGATGCCACTCAATATGTTAAATGAATTCTAAAAGGAGAAAGAAAAAATGGAAAAGAAAAATGGTTTTACAATACTTGAAATGATGATTGTGATGTTGATTGTTGCGCTACTTTTATTGATCACACTTCCAAATATTCAACAAAAAGAAAAAATTATTCGTAATAAGGGGTGTGAAGCTTTACTTGAAATTGTCAACTCGCAAATCATGTTATATGAAATCGATCAATTAGAAACGCCAACAAGTGTGCAGGAATTGATTGATTTTGGTTATTTAAAAAAAGGACAGGATACATGTCCGGATCATAGTAAAGTGGTGATCGTAGATGGGCAAGCCGTATCCCAATAAGAATGGATTTACCCTTGTTGAAGTGTTAGTGGTGCTGCTTATTGTTTCTATGCTTGGATTTGGGCTTTCTACAAAGATGCACTCTTCTTTATATGTGTTTATGAAAAATCTGCAGACTCTATGTATTACGGCACAGGAAAAAGCGTATGTAAAACATCGAAAAGTGTATGTTGAAATTGGTGATTCGATCTATATTGATGAAATTGAATATGGAATACCACATGATATTGCGTGTGATCATGTATCTTTTTACTACAATGCTAAGGGCAACATGTCTAAGGCTATGTCACTCCATTGTCAAAATGCATCGAGTCAAATGAAACTTGTTTTCCAGGTGGGAGCTGGGAGGGTTCGTCTTGAAAAAGAATAATGGCTTTTTACTCGAAGATGCCTTGTTTGCGTTCTTTGTGATTTTGGTTTGTGCAAGTCTGGTGTTGAATGGTATTTATACTTTATATTTTCAAAGGAATCTAAAGATTGATGAAAAAATTGAAAAGAAATGGTTTTACACTGATTGAAGCTTTGTTGGCGTTGTTTATCACAAGTTTTGTCAGCTTATTAGGCTGTATGCTTATGCGTTGTGCTTTGCACTTTGTCCATATGGATGTGGATACGCAGAATCAATTTGCGGTTTTACAATTAAGAAGAGAACTTGCACAATCAAATGATTTGAAAATAGAATCGGATTGTCTAAGTTATATTTTAAATCATGAAAAGAAGGTCTTGTATTTTGATAAGCATCGTATTGTGAAGAGTCCTGGCTATGAAATCTATATGGAACAAATTGATGAGGCTATATTTTATAAGAAAGAAGATGGATATTATGTTTGGTTCAAAAAGAAGAATAAAACCTATGATTTTGAACTCTATTAATGGGTATGCGAGTGAAGTAAGTTTAGTGTGTTTATTTCTAGTGCTTCAGATTGTATCCTTTTTATCGTTGAGTACCCTTCAAAATGTGTATTTATTAAAGGCTAATCAACAAAATATTCTTGAACTATCCATTGTAGATCATGCCAAGCATATGATCCATCATAATAATCGCATTAAGTTATGTCATACGAGTGAAAAAATAATAAAGGACAAAGATGAAAGGATACAGAATATAGATGTGCATTTTGAAGATCAAAAGACTTTTATTGAATGTACATATTTAGATGTTTCAATGAAAATCTATTATGATGATAAGGCAATCGTTTCGGTTGATATTGACGAACAATGAAAAAAAAGATAAAATTGATGCATAGCGATGAATTAGAGTAGTAGAAGGAAATGACAATTTTTAGAGAGCTAAAGTTGGTGAAATTTAGCATTGTACAGCCTTTGAACTTGCTAAGGAGCTGATGAGTAATGTTATCCGTATACTCTGCGATAAAGAGTTTGAGGGGCACAATGAGAATTGTGAACTAAGGTGGTACCGCGTACAAACGTCCTTAGATTTCAAGGACGTTTTTTATTTTTAATAGGAGGCTAATATGTACGATCATTTAGAAGTAGAAAAGAAATGGCAGAAATATTGGGCAGATCATGAAACATTCAAAACCGATGTTTGGGATTTTTCAAAACCTAAATTTTATGCACTAGACATGTTCCCATACCCAAGTGGTGTCGGATTGCATGCTGGACACCCAGAAGGATATACAGCTACAGATATTGTTTCGCGTATGAAACGTATGCAAGGATATAATGTGCTTCACCCCATGGGGTATGATTCATTTGGACTTCCAGCTGAACAATATGCTGTTCAAACAGGAAATAATCCAAATGGCTTTACACAAACAAATATCAAGACTTTCACAAAACAGTTGCAGGAATTAGGATTTGACTATGACTGGTCAAAAATGATCGCAACATCTGATCCAGAATTCTATCATTGGACACAATGGATTTTTAAACAATTGTATAAAGATGGCTATGCCAAATATGTAGATATGCCAGTAAACTGGTGTGAAGAATTGGGTACAGTATTATCGAATGATGAAGTTATCGATGGTAAGAGTGAACGTGGTGGATATCCAGTTGTTCGTAAAAATATGAAACAACTATGTATCGACCAGGCTGCTTTTGCGGAACGATTACTAGAAGGTTTAAATGAAATTGACTGGCCAGAATCGACAAAGGAAATGCAAAGAAACTGGATTGGCCGTTCAACGGGTGTTGAGGTTCAATTTGAAATCGTAGGTGGAGGAAAATTCTCTATCTTTACAACATGTATCGAAACAATTTATGGTATTACATTCATGGTACTTGCACCAGATGGAGATTTAGTGCAGGAATTAATGCCTAGAATTAAAAATCAGGATGAAGTAAAAGCTTATATTCAAGAAACGGTTTCAAAATCTGAAATGGACCGTACAGAATTGAATAAAGGAAAAACAGGATGTCGTCTAGAAGGTATTAAAGCCATCAACCCAGTCAATGGCAGAGAAGTTGAAGTCTTTATTGGAGATTTCGTTTTGGCAAATTATGGAACGGGTGCTGTTATGGCTGTACCAAGTCATGATCAACGTGACTTTGATTATGCGATTGCCCACAATATTGACAGGATTCAAGTTATCGAAGGACAAGACGTAAGTGAGCATGCCTTTGAAAAACAGGACTATTTAGGAAAAGGCTGCAAGCTAATCAACTCCGAAGAATTTACTGGTCTTACTGTAGAAGAAGCAAAAGTAGCTATCACTAAAAAATTAGTGGATATGGGAATTGCCAAAGAAACAGTAAACTATCGTTTCCGTGAATGGATTTTTGCTCGTCAGCGTTATTGGGGAGAACCAGTACCAATCGTACACTTAGAAGATGGAACGGACTATGTTCTTCCAGATGAAGAATTGCCGTTGATTTTACCGGAGTTAGAAGACTATAAGGGACACAATGGAAAAGCGCCACTTGAAAATGCGACAGAATGGAAACAATACAACCAAAATGGTGTAAAGGGTGTTCGTGAAACAAGTACAATGCCTGGATCTGCTGGATCATCATGGTATTATTTACGTTATATTGATCCACACAATGATAAACAATTGGCCGATCCAGAATTATTAAAGCACTGGATGCCTGTTGATTTATATGTGGGTGGACCAGAACATGCGGTAGGACATTTGATGTATTCACGTATCTGGAACAACTATCTATACGATAAGGGTATTGTGGCATGTAAAGAACCATTCAAAAAATTAGTGCACCAAGGTATGATCTTAGGTGAAAACGGAATTAAAATGGGAAAACGATTCCCTAAATATGTTGTCAATCCTTCAGACATCGTAAAAAAATATGGTGCCGATACACTACGTTTATATGAAATGTTCATGGGACCATTGGAACAAAGTAAACCATGGTCCATGGCTGGATGTGATGGTGCTAGAAGATGGATTGATCGTGTTTATCGTTTATTTATTGAATCTGGTAAAATCACAGATACAAACGATGGTAAATTAGATAAAGTCTATAATCAGACTGTTAAAAAGGTTACCGAAGATTATGAATCATTAGGATTCAATACAGCTATTTCACAAATGATGATCTTTGTAAATGAAGCATATAAGGCTGACACCGTTTATAAACCATATGCTGAAGGAATCGTGAAGATGCTTTCATGTATTACACCGCATATTGGTGAAGAAATGTGGCAATTATTAGGTCACGAATCTACAATAGCGTATGAGCCTTGGCCAACATATGATGAAGCTAAATTAGTGGAAGATACAATCACTTGTGTTGTTCAGGTCAATGGTAAAGTACGTGGTAAATTTGAAGCGGCTGTTGGTTCTAGCAATGAAGAACTTCAAAAACAAGCGATGGAACTTGAAACAGTTCAACACCAGCTTGAAGGAAAGACAATTCGTAAAGTGATCGTTGTTAAGGGTAAAGTTGTAAACATTGTTGCCAACTAAGAAGGTGTGTTTATGCAAATCAAAACCATAAGTATCCAAAAATATCATGAATATTTGGATACGATTCATGAAAAAGAGTTTCTTCAATCCGACTATCAAGGTATGAAATTCTCGCAGCGAGGATGGGAAGTTGAATATATTGAAGCCATAAAAGACGGTAAGACAGTTGCCTTTAGTATGATTGCCTGTATGCCGTTAATGAAAGTATTTAAGTATTGTTATATTCCTAGAGGATTCTTTATGGACTATCATTCAAAAGAAGATGTGATTTCTTTTACATCTTCTTTGAAAGAGTATTTAAAAAAGAAAAATGTGATCTATGCTGAAATTGATCCGTGCATTGAATTTGTACAAAGAGATAAAGACGGAAATATCGTTGAGAATGGTTACGACAACAAAGATGTCGTAGAAAATCTAAAGGCAGCTGGCTTTTTACATTTGCCAATGAAACCAGGCTATGACATCTCTAAAGAGTGTCGCTGGGTTTCTGTTTTGAATCTAAAAGGTAAGACAAAAGAAGAAATCTTTAAAGAGTTTTCATATCAGACACGACAAGACATTCGTACTTATGAAAAGTATTGTGTGAAGACGCGTGTCTTGAATGAAGATCAATTAGATGTACTGGATGAAATGGAAAAGGAAACCAGTGAAAGACAAGACTTTGAAGCTATGAGTTTGGATTACTATAAAGATTTATATAAATTTTATGGCAAATCCCATATTGAAACGGTATTGTCTTATCTCGATCTAGATGCTTATGCGATTAAGATGCAAAGTGAGTTTGATAAGACTTCAAAAGATATTGAAAAGACAAAGGCTTTCTTGGAACAGAATCCTGGTAATGTCAAAAAGGAAAAACGTTTAAAGACGGATGAAGAATACTACAATTCTTTACTGAAGAAGCTTTCGCATATTGAAGAATTGAAACAAGAGTATGGTAAAGAGATTCCTTTGGCATGTTGTTTATTTGTCAAATATGGACATCAAATCGTATATCTAGTTGGTTCTAGTAACTATGAACATAGAGTTTTTAGAGGCCCTTATGCGATTCAATGGAAGATGATTCAAGAAGCTATTGATGAAGGCTATGATCTATATAATTTCTATGGTATTAGTGGATACTTTCATAAGGATGAAGAAGGGTATGGTGTATTTGACTACAAGCGTGGTTATAATGCGGTTGTACGTGAATATATTGGTAACTTCATTCTTCCTTGTAAACCATTTGTTTTTAAAATTTACAACAAATTAAAACATATTTATTGAGTTTAGATTCTAGATTCGATATAATAAATGCGCTATGATAAGAAAGAGTACACAGATTATCTATTTCTTAGAGAGAAACTGGCTGGTGTAAAGTTTCAAATAGACCTGTGGAATACACCTTGGAGCTTCAATTTTGACGTATACCTGCGTTAAAGGTTTAAGTGCATACAAAAAATATTTTGTATGAAGTAAGGTGGTACCGCGATTCAATCGTCCTTATAGGGCGATTTTTTTATTTTTTCAGGGAGGACAAAATGGAATTATTTGAAGAATTGAAATGGCGTGGTCTAGTTGACAACGTCACAAGTGAAGAAGTAGAAGATGTCATCAATAATGGGGAAGTTACATTCTATATTGGTACAGATCCAACAGCAGATAGCTTACACATTGGACACTATTCATCATTGTTGATGGCAAAACGTTTAGAAAAACATGGACATCACCCAATCATGTTGGTGGGTGGAGCCACTGGATTTATTGGAGATCCAAAGGCAACTGGAGAAAGAAGTATGTTGACTCCAGAAGTATTAAAATCAAATTATGATGCATTACATGCACAAATCTCTAAATTATGGGGCTTTGACATGGTCAATAACTTAGATTGGACAAAAGATATCACAATTATTGATTTTTTACGTGACTATGGAAAATTATTCAACGTAAACTATATGTTGAATAAAGAAACTGTTAAAAAACGTTTAGATTCAGGAATCAGTTATACAGAATTTTCTTATATGATCCTTCAATCTTTGGACTTTTTAAATCTATACCAGACAAGAGGTTGTACAATGCAGATAGGTGGACAGGACCAATGGGGAAATATCACTTCAGGTCTAGAGTTGATTCGTAAAAAATGTGGTGCGGACGTGAAATGTTATGGCTTGACTATGCCATTAATTACGAAAGCAGATGGCACTAAGTTTGGTAAGAGTGAAACAGGAACGGTTTGGTTGGATCCTAAAAAGACTTCACCTTATGAATTATATCAATTCTTATTCAACACGGATGATTCAAAGGTCATTGAATATTTAAAGAAATTAACATTCCTAACAAAAGAAGAAATTGATGCTTTAGAAGTATCTTTAAAGGAAGATGCTGGAAGACGTGAGGCACAAAAGAAATTGGCTGAAGAAGTTGTACGTGATTTACATGGTGAAGAAGGGTTAGAATCGGCTTTAAAGATCACAAACGCATTATTCCGAGGTCAACTCAATGATTTGGATGAACAACAACGTTTAGATGCGGTTAAAAACATGGATAAAGTTGACCAAGAAGCTGGAAAGACTTTAATCGATGTTTTAGTGGAGGCTAAGATTGCTTCGAGTCGTCGTGAAGCTAGAGAGTGGATCAAAGGAAACTCCATTAGCTTAAACGGTGTCAAAGTCAATGATGAAACTTTAGTTATTGATTCTACTCAAGCATATGTATCTAACTATGTAATCATTCGTCGTGGTAAGAAAAGATATTATTGTTTAAATTTGAAATAAATAAAAATACGTGGTTAGACATGTTTGCCTTGCCACGTATTTCTTTTTACCATTAACTTATCAATTTCATTTGTCACAATCGTTTTCTTGATTGTCCATTTTGGTTCTATTAAATCTTTCGCAATTCCATCACCTGTTAAACGTTCAATGATGACTTCTTGGGGTAATAACTCCAATTGATCGACTACAATATCGACATATTCTTCTAAAGTTAAAATATGAAATGGTTCTTTTTCATATTCTTTGGCCATTTGTGTCCCTTCAATCAAGTGCAGCATATGGATCTTAATCGCATCGACAGGATGTTTGGCAATCTGTTTGACAGTTTCTAACATATCTTGTTTGGTTTCACCTGGAAGTCCATTGATAATATGGACACATGTTTTGATGTTTGTGTCCTTTAATTTGTCTAACCAATCAAACACAATTTGTGTTGAATGTTTTCGATTACACTTTTCCATTGTATCTTCATGTACACTTTGAAGGCCTAATTCAAGCCAGACTTCTTTATTTTGACTATTTAAGTAGTCTATAATTTCATCATTTAAACAATCAGCACGAGTCGCAATCGCAACGCCAGGAATATTTGGATCTTTAAAGAAAGGGTCATATATTTTTTTCAAGATAAATAGTGGAGCATATGTATTGGAATAACTTTGAAAATACGCAAATCCAATACAATCGGGCCACTTGTTTTGCATGCGCTTTAAGCCTTCTTGATATTGTTTCTGCAACGAATCATCAAAACATAAAATACTATCACCTGAGCCCATACTTGAACAGAAAGTGCATCCTCCTGTTCCTTTAAATCCATCACGGTTTGGACAGGTAAAGCCTGCATTTAATGGAATCTTCGCTACTTTTTGATGGTATTTATTGCGAAAATAATAATTAATGGTTTGATACCTTTTATTGTCATTTGAATAAGGATAAGGATTGTTCATTGTATCACCCAAAACATTCTAACATAAAAAGAAACCGCATGTGCAGTTTCTTATAACTCTCTTCCAATAACTTTTGCGATGGCTTTTCCTTTTTCAACAAGTTCGGCATAACGTTTTGGTTTTAAGCTTTGAGCACCATCACTCCAAGCATCTTCTGGATCGTCATGCACTTCAATGATCAATCCATCAGCACCAGCTGCAATAGCGGCAAGGGATAGGGATTCAATTAATTTATAATCACCAGCAGCATGACTTGGATCAATGATGATCGGTAAATGTGTTCTTTCTTTAATGATTGGTACAACACTTAAATCCAAAGTATTACGTGTATAGGTTTCAAATGTACGAATACCACGTTCACAGAATATGACATTTGGATTTCCTTCTGACATAATGTATTCAGCAGCCATGATCCATTCTTGAATCGTAGCACTCATTCCGCGTTTTAATAAAATTGGTTTTTTCGTTTTTCCTACAGCTTTTAATAAATCGAAGTTTTGCATATTACGTGCACCAATCTGAATGATATCTACATTCTCTACGAATTCATCTAAATGTTCTGCACTCATTAGTTCAGATACAATAGGAAGTCCTGTTTCTTCTCTAGCTTTTACCATGGCCATGATTCCTGCAGTACCCATACCTTGGAATGCGTATGGACTTGTTCTAGGCTTATAAGCGCCACCTCTTAACATATCAGCACCGGCTGCTTTTACTTCTTTGGCAATACGACAGATTTGGTCTTCGCCCTCAACAGAACATGGACCTGCAATCATCGCTATTTTTTTGCCACCGATTTGAATACCATTCACATCTACAATGGTATCTTCTGGATGAAACATACGGTTGGCCAATTTATAAGGTTGAGCGACACGCTGAACATTGTAGACGATAGGGTTAGCCATAATGCTTTTTTCATCAACAACACTTGTATCTCCAACCAATCCAAAGACGTTATAGTTATCGCCTTGAATCATTGTGACATGAAGATTCATGCCTTCAAATTTGTCAATCAATTTGTCGACATCGTGTTTGGGTGCATTTTTCTTTAAAGTAATAATCATAATAATATCCTTCTTTCCATTTGTGAGTAACAAAAAAGCATTAACAGTAAAATTGTTAATGCTTAAAAGCCCTAATTAAAATACCATTCAGTTTTGACTGGTTTAATTAGGGCTATCTAAAGTAAAAGTAAAAATATGTAGATTGAATGTTCATGTTAATCACCTAGCTATACTATAGCTTATCCAATGAAAATATGCAAGTCATTTTCTGAAAGTTGTTACATTTTATCTTGTCAACCTCCTTGGCAAAACTGGTTATATTTTTGTCATTTCTTGTCGAAAAGTGTAAAACAAAATAAACGTGCTATAATCTAAGTAGCAATACAAATCATATAGGAGGTACATAATATGAAAGTCAATATTGTAGGAAAAAACATCACTGTAACTCAGGGAATCTCAGATAAGATTCATAAAAAATTAGATGTTTTAACAAAGTACTTCATTATCGGAGAGGATGATGTAGCCAATGTCTTGGTTCGTACATATCCGACAAAACAAAAAATTGAAGTTACAATCCCAACACGTTATGCGATTCTACGTGCCGAGGTTGTAGATGACGATTTATATGCAGCTATTGATCGTGCTGTAGATAAATTGGAAGATCAAATTCGTAGAACAAAAACACGTTTAACACGTAAAAATAAAGAATCACTTGCCGAAGCTTTCTTGGATCATGAATTATTTAATGATGAAGATGTAGATGATGACGAAGTAGTTCGTACTAAATCTATCGTTCCAAAGGAAATGAGTTTAGATGAAGCTATCATGAAAATGGAATTATTAGGACACGATTTCTTCATTTATACAGATGATGAAACAAATAAGATTGCCGTTTGCTACAAACGCCACGATGGTGGCTACGGCTTGATTGAAACGGAATAAACGCGTGAAAGACATGTCAAAATGGCATGTCTTTTGTTTGAAAAGAAAAAAAATAATATAAGTTTGAATAAGTTATTCTTTGTGCTATAATTATGTTCGTTAAGGAGGTTTTTCCCATGGGATTTATGGATAAAGTAAAAGACTTCGTTGCTCCAATCGAAGAAGATGATGATTATCAAGAAGCACCACAAGCTGAAAAGGTAGAAGAAGTAGAACCTCAAAGTCGTTATGAGAGACCAAAAACTCGTACGAACGCAACTTCTTTGAATTCAAATACAAAAATGGTATTGTTTGAACCAAGAAGCTTTGGAGAAGCTGAAGAAGTAGGACAACGCTTAAAAGAAGGTCGTGCTGTAGTAGTTAACTTACACAAGCTAGATCGTGATTATGCACAACGTACGATTGATTTCTTAACAGGTGTTGTTTATGCGCTTGATGGAAAAATTCAGAAAATCGGTCAGAACGTAATTTTATGTTCTCCAGCTGAAATTGGTGTACAAGGAACTATTTCTTTAGGAAGTCCAGACGACTTCGAAGATGAAGACTAATAATTACTTTTAATGAGCTCATTTATGGTAGGTCATGAGGTGTTTATTTCGCAGATGAAAGATCAAATTCGTATCTTTCAAAAACAAAATAGGCCCATCATGACCTGTTTTTTATCGATTTCTGAACAAAGCATTCTTCAAAGCATGGTGCCCAAAAATATATGTCTTGTTTTTGATGGCGGTTATGATCAAGCACAACGAAAGATCGCTTGCTTTATACCTGAAGGATATGTTGGCTTTAGTGATTGTGTTTGTCTTCATGCCACATACAATTCAAAATTTAAAACATTAACCCACTCTGATCTTTTAGGTTGTTTAATGCACTCTGGCATTGAAAGAAGTGTCATTGGGGATTTGATCGTGCAAAAAGAGGATCTATATATCTTTTGTAAAGAAAAGATTTCAAAATATATCATTGACAATTGTACGCAGATTAGTAAGTGTACAGTGCATTTTGAAGAGTGTTTAGACTATATCATTACGGAAAATAACAAAAAAGAAATACATATTATGTGCAGCAGTTTACGTTTAGATAGTGTAGTTGCGCAATTGTCACATTGTTCAAGAAGTGAAGCGTTAAAAAAGATTCATGCAGGATTTGTGAAAGTTAATGATGTGGTACTTGAACAAAATTTACAATTGTGCAATAATGATTTCGTGTCAATCAGAAAGACAGGTCGATTCCAGTTTAAAGAAGTGGTTTCTACCACAAAAAAGGGAAGACTAGTTTTGAACTTTGATCAATATATTTAGCTAAGATAAAGACACGCCTTTATTCGTTAGGATTGTAGAGAGCAATGAGTTTTGGTGAAACATTGTATGAATAAGAATTAAGGTATCCCTTTTGAGCTGATCTTACGAAATGATAGTAGTAGTTTGATCCGGTTGAACCGTTATCTCATGAAAGTGCATAGTGAAAACTATGAATTAAGGTGGTACCGCGTGTTTATTACGTCCTTTTATAAGGACGTTTTTTTATTTTGAAAAGGAGATAAAGTATGGACTACAAAGAAACTCTTCATATGCCTAAAACGGCATTTGAAATGCGTGGAAATTTGACTAAAAAAGAGCCTGGTTTCCAGAAGCGCTGGCAAGATGAAAAATTGTATGAAAAGATGTTAGAAAGAAGAAAAGGAGCTGAATCATTTGTATTACATGATGGTCCTCCTTACGCAAATGGTGACATCCACTTAGGACATGCCTTAAATAAGGTGTTAAAAGATGTCATTTTAAAATCACACTTTATGGAAGGATACAACACACCATATATTCCAGGATGGGATACACATGGCTTACCAATTGAAACAGCTGTGACTAAATTGGGGTATGACCGTAAGAAAATGGGAATTGCTGAATTTAGAAAAATCTGTTACGACTATGCTTTAAAACAAGTAGCTAATCAAAAAGCTGGATTCTTAAGCTTAGGATCGATTGGAGATTATGATCATCCATATATCACACTTCAAAAGGATTTTGAAAAACACCAGATTGAAATCTTTGGAAAGATGGCCATGAAAGGTTTGATCTACAAAGGATTAAAACCAGTATATTGGTCACCAAGTAGCGAGTCTGCATTGGCGGAAGCTGAAGTTGAATATAAAGATGTAAAGAGTCCAACTATTTATGTTAAATTTGCCGTTAAAGACGGAAAAGGTGTATTGGATACAGATTGCAACTTTGTGATTTGGACAACCACACCTTGGACAATTCCTGCAAACTTAGGAATTAGTGTAAATCCTGATTTTGACTATTCATTAGTGGATACAGAAAAGGGAAAATTGATTATGCTTTCAAGCATGGTTGAAGAATTATGCGATAAGTTTGAAGTTGAAAAACGTGATGTTTTAAAGACTTTCAAAGGTAAAGAATTCGAATATATTACATGTACACACCCATTGTATCCAGAAAGAGAAAGTTTGTTGATGTGTGGAGATCACGTAACAGCCGATGCTGGTACTGGATGTGTTCATACAGCACCTGGATTTGGTGTGGATGACTTTAACATTGGGATGAAATATGGTTTACCAGTGTATTGTAACGTTGATGCACAAGGATGCATGATGGATGATGTTGGTGAATGGCTTGCCGGCCAATATGTGGAAGATGCCAACAAGACAGTCACTCAAAAATTAGATGAATTGGGTGTATTATTAAAACTTCAATTCATTACCCACTCTTATCCACATGACTGGCGTACTAAAAAACCTATTATTTTTCGTGCTACAACACAATGGTTTGCGTCAATTGACCAAATTCGTGATGAACTTTTAGAACAAATTCACTCTGTATCTTGGGTACCTGCTTGGGGTGAACAACGTATGCACAATATGATCGCCGATCGTAATGACTGGTGTATTTCTCGTCAACGTGCTTGGGGTGTTCCAATTCCTATTATTTATGGAGAAGACGATACTCCAATTATGGATCAAGCTATTTTTGATCATGTAGCCAAATTAGTTGGTGAATATGGATCCAATGTTTGGTTTGAAAGAGATGTTAAAGATTTATTACCAGAAGGATATACAAATGAACATTCACCAAATGGTATCTTCCGTAAAGAAACGGATACTATGGATGTTTGGTTTGACTCAGGATCAAGTCATACAGGCGCTATGATGGATCGTGGTTTAGGCTATCCTGCTGACTTATATTTTGAAGGTAGTGACCAATATCGTGGATGGTTCAACTCTAGTTTGATTGTTGGTACTGCCGTTCATGGTAAAGCTCCATACAAACAAGTTTTATCACATGGTTTCGTTATGGATGAAAAGGGCGTTAAGATGTCTAAATCACAATGGAATGCCGTTGCACCTAGTGAAATTACGAAGAAATATGGTGCAGATATCTTACGTTTATGGGCATGTAGTGTAGACTATCAAGCGGATGTTTCAATGGGTCAAAAGATCTTGAAACAAGTCAGTGAAAACTATCGTAAGGTACGTAATACATTGCGTTTCTTAATGGCAAACTTAGATGACCAAAAATTTACGGCCAAAGATTGTGTAAACTTCAATGAATTAAGTGAATTGGATCAATATATTTTAACTGAATTAAAAGATGCCGTAGATTTCTGTAGAAAAGCTTATAATGAATATCGTTTCTCCGATGTTGTTACATATTTGACAAACTTAATGACGAATGAATTATCCGCTTACTACTTAGATTATACAAAGGACATTCTTTATATTGAAAAAGAAGATGCACCAGTTCGTCGTCAAGTTCAAACTGTACTTTATAATGCCGTTGAAGTGATGACTAAATTGTGGGCTCCAATCTTGGCTCATACTTGTGAAGAAGTCAATGACTACATGCACTTTGATGCAGAAAGTATCCACTTAACGACATTCAAAGATCTAGAATTGGATTTTGATGTTGAAAAGATCAAAACGGATATGGAAGAATTATTCAAAGTTCGTAAGGATGTCTTCAAAACACTTGAAAATGCTCGTGCTCAAGGTTTAATTGGTAAATCATTAGAAGCTCATGTCGTATTACATGTAAGTGATGCACAAAAAGAAATTATGAATCGCGTATTAAGTAATGCTGCACAATGGTTTATTGTATCTAAAGTCACATTCACAACGGATGAATTAGAACAATTTGAAGTATGTCAGGTACAAGTAGAAAAGGCTACAGGTCATGTATGTCCTCGTTGCTGGAACTATACTGAATCTGATAATGAAGATGGATTGTGTGATCGTTGTAACCACGTATTACATGACTAATATGTAAATGAAAAGAGTAACTCTAATCGACAAGAGTTACTCTGTTTTTTATTTTATCAGTTGTGATGATTTTATAATCTTTTGTTTCTAAATCCGATGAAACACCACTATCTTTATCTACGATCCATATGGCTTGTACATCATAATCCAGGGAGGATAAATATTTCTTTCCATCTTCTACACTCATACAGAACAACGTTGTACTTAAGGCATCGGCCTTGCCGGAATCTTTTGTGATGACAGTTACACTTCGAACATAGTTTGCAGGATAACCGGTTTTAGGATCAATGATATGAGAATATTTTTTATTCTTGTATGTAAAATATCTTTGGTAATCTCCACTTGTAACTAAACAAGTGGCCTTTTTTGTTGAATATTGAACTAGGGCATCATTTGCATCTGGACTTTGAATACCAATCTTCCAATTTGTGCCATCTTCTTTTTCACCAAGTAAGACAACATTACCTCCCGCATTGATATATCCATTGGTTAGGCCAGCTTTATTTAATGCTTCTTTGGCAAGTTGAGCGGTATATCCTTTGGCAATGGCACCAAGATCGATGGATAGTTCTGGATCTAAGTAAGATACTTCATGACCAGATATTTGAATTTTATCTAAGTCAATATGATTTAAAGCTTCTTGAATCTTGTCATCACTTGGAGGGACTTGCGTGTTTTCTCTAGCCTCATGCCATAGATTTAAAAGTGCACCTTGGCTGATATCAAATTGTGAGTTTTCAGACTGCATCTGCATGGCTAGTTTTAAACAATCTATAAAGATTTCATCCATTTGAATCGGATGATTATAAGCTTCATGATTCAATGTATATAGGTTATTCATATTTTTATAGGCGTGGTACTGGTCAAAGCGTTTATTGTTTTCTTTAAATGTCTTTCTTACAATCTTTGTATACTTGGCAAAATCGGCTTGTGAACATGAGCAATTGAGTGTAATGGGCGTGTCAAAACCAACATCTGTTAATGTAACATTTAGGTTTTCTGTTGTATCATTACCTTTATTTTGAACAAAGAATATAACGGAAGTAATAAAGATGAGAAAGCATAGGGATATTACCAGCCAGGATAGAATGGATTTATTTTTTTGCATAGAAGTATTATAGGATGAAATGATTTTAATGTAAATGTCAGTACATATTTGAATTGTGGGAAATTGTCAAAAAATTCTTGAACTTGTGAAAAAAAAGGCCTATGATTAAAAAGTGTAAATGGGAGGTAGGATTTATATGTCACTATTTTTAGGTCCAATGAGACAGCATATCCCTGGTAAAAAAGAATTGACAGAAAAGTCTGAATTATTACATCTTATGCCTAAAAAGGAAGTCTATATTCCTTTGGTTGCAGGCCGTACTTTAGACTTTGATATTCTTGTTGAAGAGGGAGACACTGTATCCGTTGGAACAAAACTGGCTGAAACAAAGTCAGGTTTTTATGTGCCAATTTATTCAAGTGTTTCTGGAACTTACAAAGGAATTGTTAAGCGTATGCACAATTCTTTGCGTCCACAAAATCACATGGTGATTGAATGCGATTTTAAACAAACGAAAGTTCAATCTTTTGCCCCATTAGATTGGCAAAGTGCTACTCGCCAAGAGTGTGTTGATTTTGTAAAGAATGCAGGTATTGTTGGTTTAGGTGGAGCTGGTTTCCCAACCTATGTGAAATATACGAAACCAGATGGAGTTGATTATGTATTGATCAATGCCGTTGAATGTGAACCATATATCACAGCCGATTACCGATCTGTCATGGATGATGCCAAAGATTTAGTAACAGGTGCAAAAATCATGAAGAAAATGGCTGAAGCCAAAACGGTTTACATTTGTATCAAAGAATCTCACCCAGATTTAATTGAAAAAGTGAAATCTGTATTGACAGATGCGGCTGGTGTTGAGGTTCGACCAGTCCCTGATGTGTATCCAATGGGTTGGGAACGTGTTTTAGTGCGTGAAGTATTACATAAAGAATATGGTGGGTTACCTGCTGAAGCGGGTGCTATCATCGGAAATGCTTCAAGTGCCATCGCGATTGCGAAAGCCTTTGAAAAAGGAGAAGCCATCACACAAAAGAATCTAACAGTTAGTGGGGAATGTGTAAAAGATCCTCACAATGTATGTGTACCTGTTGGTATGCCAGTTAGTGAAATCATCGAAGCTTGTGGTGGATATACACAAGATACTGTCCGCTTGATTTCAGGTGGACCTATGATGGGTAAAACCATTGTCAATGATATGTTTGTCGTTGATCGTGCTATGAATGCATTAACTGTACTTCCAGCTGCAAATGATGATGCGATCGCATGTTTACGTTGTGGTAAATGTAGTGATCATTGTCCAAGTGGATTACAGCCAGTAAGGATTACAGCTGCATTGAAAGCCAATGATGTTGACGAAATGTCAAAACGTGGCGTTATGAGTTGTATCGAATGTGGAATGTGTACATATATTTGTCCATCTCATATTGATGTAACTGAAAATGTTCGTAAGGCAAAACGTATTGTTATGCTTAAGAAAAAGTAGGGAGGATTCAAATGAAATTTACTTTTCATGTAAGTCCAAGCATTAAGAATAACTTGTCAACACAACGTATCATGAAAGAATTATCTTTAAGTTTACTTGTTGTGTTTGCGGCAGCCGTTATTTACTATGCCTCTGCATGGGGAGCTAGTGCTGCTTTACATTGTGTTCTTTTATTAGCTTGTTCTTTAATTACTACATTCGTTTGCGAATCCATTTTCGCAAAGATTATGAAGAAAGAGGTTAAAACTTTCTTAAAGAGCTCATTTGGATGGGTAACAGCTATTATTTTAACTTTAATGGTACCTGTGAATATGTCTTGTTATGCAGTTATTATTGCGACAGTATTCGCAATTGTACTTGCAAAATTATTATTTGGTGGTTTTGGACAAAACATCTTTAACCCTGCAGCTGTAGGACGTGCTGTGATTCTACAAGCTTTTACAGGCGTTAGTGTAGGTCTAATTTCACAAGCAACACCAACAACAGTGATTGCGAGCACTTATCATTGGTTACCAAGCAATGCGGCCGTATTGGATTCATTCTTGTCTCAATATGGAGGCTTTGCAGGTCTAGCTTTAGGAACGTATCCTGGATCTATTGGTGAAACATTCTCAATCTTGATTTTGATTATTGGTGTAGTACTTGCCCTTCGTCAAATTATAGATTGGAGAGTTCCAACTGTATATTTAGGAACAATCTTTGTCTTAACAGCTGTTGTAGCGGCTATTACAGGCATTGATTCATACCATGGAATTCCAGCTGTTGTCTGGTATCCATTATTGCACCTACTAACTGGTGGTGTTATTTTTGGTGCTGTATTTATGTTGACAGATCCAGTCACAAGTCCAACAAGTGCAAGTGGTCGTGTTGTATTTGCGATGGGTGCAGCAATTTTAACAACTTTAGTTCGTTTAAAAGCAAATCTTCCAGAAGGATGTTTATATTCCATCTTATTGATGAATATGTTTACTCCTTGGATCGAGTCTTGTTTCGATGGAAAACAATTGGAATTGGTAAAAAAATCAAAAATTGTTTGTGTATGTCTAGCTTTGATTGGTTTAGCTATAAGCTTCTATGCGGCTAGTTCCATTCAAAAGGTAGATACGGTTCCTGAAACTGCAGCTGTTGTTGAAACAGTGGAGGTAACACTATGAACAAGATCGTACATTTAGGTTTATTCTTGGCTATTGTTTCAGCCGTCGCCGGTGGTGCCTTGGCATTTGCAAATCAAATGACTGCCCCTGTTATTGCTGCAAATAACGAAAAACAAGAAAAAGAATCCTTATTAGCTATGTATCCAGATGCGAACGCCAATGATTTTAAATTGGTCGATGCAACGTTGGATTCTAAAACGGTTCAAAAGGTTTATGAATATAAAAACGTTTATATCTTCAACATGAGTGTAAGTGGATATAAAGAAGGAACGGTATTCTTAGTTTCTATTGATAAAGATAGTAAGAAAATCGACAAATACAATGCCATCAGCAATGGCGATACAAAAGGTTTAGGATCACAAGTAACACAAGCTCCATTTAGAAAATCTCTAGAAGGAAAAGATGCGACTGGTGAATTGGATACAATTTCTGGTGCGACTGTTTCTTCTGGACCTGTTGTTAGTGGTATTCATGAAGCGGCAAAACTTGTCGATACATTAAAGTAAGGAGGTTATCTAGATGAATCGTTTTGAAAACTTTAAAGCGGGTTTAATAAAAGATAACCCAGTATTCTCATTGTTCTTAGGAATTTGTTCAACACTAGCCATCACTACATCTGTAAACAATGCGATTGGTATGGGTGTTAGTGTTATTATCGTATTGATCATGTCCAACGTGATTATTTCATGTGTTCGTAAAATTACGCCAGATGAAATTCGTATTCCTGTTTATATTGTCATTATTGCCACATTGGTAAAAATCATTCAAATGTTGATTCAAGCCTATGCGCCAAGTTTAAATACAAGCTTAGGTGTATTCATTCCGTTGATTGTAGTTAACTGTATCATCTTGGGTCGTGCAGAAGCTTTCGCAAGTAAAAACGGCGTTTTAGATTCAGCTTTAGATGGTTTAGGAATGGGTCTAGGATATACATTGGCTGTCCTTGCGATGTCATTTATTCGTGAATTGATTTCTACAGGTGGTATTAAAGTGGTAAACCCATTTAACGAAGCGCAAGTTTGGTTAAACTTACACATTATTCCGGAAGACTTCACAGTGAGTATCTTTGGATCTAGTGTTGGAGCCTTCATTACATTTGCGGTTTTAGCCGCTGCTGTTGGTGCTTATAAACAACATGTAACAGCAAAAGAAGAAGCTGCAGCGAAGGAGGAAAAGTAAGATGGGTGAATTAATGGCACTTTTAGTAACGAGTGTTTTAGTTAACAACGTGATCTTAACTCAATTCTTAGGTATGTGCCCATTCATGGGTGTTTCTAAAAAGAAAAGCTCAGCAATTGGTATGGGTGTTGCCGTTGTCTTCGTTATCGTTGTTGCAGCACTTGTTACATATGCACTTTATTATTTAGTACTTGTACCTTTACAACTTGAATTTATGGATTTGATTACATTTATCTTGGTCATCGCTTCTTTAGTTCAATTAACAGAAATGTTCATTAAAAAGACAAGTCCTGCACTTTATAAATCATTAGGTGTTTACTTACCATTGATCACGACAAACTGTGTTGTTTTGAATGTATGTTTAGTAAATATTTCTAATAGTTATAACTTTGCACAAATGTTAGTATACTCAATCGGTACTCCATTAGGGTTTGCCCTTGTATTATTCATTTTCTCTACAATTCGTGAAAGACTAGAACAAAGTGAAGTTCCAAATGCCTTTGTAGGCAATCCAATCGCATTGATTGTGGCTGCCATCATGGCTATGGCCTTCTCTTGCTTTACAGGAATTGTATAATGAAATATTTATTGGCAATATTGTTCTTTGGTGCATTAGTCGCCATCTATATTGTTTTGTATTTAATGAATAAAAAAACACCCAAACCAGAAGGGTGTGAAGATTTAAAAGCGGATTGTGATGGATGTAAGGATTATGCCTGCACAAACAATCCATCTCACAATCAAGTGAAGGGAGAATAAATATGGTAATCGTAGCCGTAATTATGATGCTTGTACTTGGTGCAGTACTTGGCTTAGGTCTAGGTGTTGCCGACAAATATTTAAAAGTAGAAGCAGATGTACGTGTAGAGAAAGTAACATCATTACTACCTGGATATAACTGTGGTGGTTGTGGATTCCCTGGATGTAGTGGTATGGCTGAAGCCTTGGTAACAGGTGATATGGACCATATCGCATGTAAACCTTGTAAAGCAGACAAGCGTCAAGAAATCGTTGATTACTTGAAAAACACACCAGGTCCTGATGGTTCTACAGTCGAAGTAAAAGGATAAAAGAAAGAGATGGAATTTTCCATCTCTTTTACTTTATTTGATGATTTTTAATGATTTCTAATAAATATTTTTCATCTGGGTCAATATAAATGGTCTTATTGGATTTCATTGTCACAAAACCAATCTTAGATCCAGGTACCTTTTTGATTTGTGAGATCAAACAATAATCTACGGGTACAGAACTTGAATCTTTGCCTTTGGAGTAATACGCAGCTAACATTGCACATAATCGAATTTGTGGTTCGGTAAAGTCTTCACTCTTTAATAGTACGTGCGAACCGTGATAGTCTTTCACATGGAACCATAAATCGTTCTTTCTAGAGACTTGGTGTGTCACATAGTTATTTTGAATGTTATTTTTACCTACATAGATTTCACAATCATCAAATTCTAAATGAAGGACATTTGGTTTATTGTTCTTCTTTTTACGTTTATTGTCCTTTTTAGGCATCAATACACGTTGTTTAACAAGTTCCTCTCGAATTTCTCCAGCATCAAAGACACTGCAGTGTTGAAGCTGTTCTTCGAGTTGTGTATAGTATTCAATATCTTGTTTACATTGTTCAATTTGTTCTTCTAAGATCAGTAAACTACGCTTCATCTTATGATATTTCTGATAGTATTTATTCGCATTTGTTTTTAGATCGTAACGCATATCAATTGGAATTGTTATATCTTCATTAGTTTCAAAAGAAGGTAATACAATTGTTTTTTCTTTTTGAATCTGGTACATATACGCAAAGATCAAATCACCATATTCTTGATATTTATGATAGTCCTTTCCATCTTCTAAGGCTTGTTCTAGCTTTGGAAGTTTTTTTGTTTGTTTCAATTTTTCCTTTTCTACAGTACGAATGATGTCGCCATATTGTTCTTTGATCCGCTTTTTTTGTTCATCTTCTTCATATAAATGATTTAGGCCTTCCATGATTGTATAGGTCTTTGGTTGTTCATTTAAATGTTTGAGTTCAATACAATGAAAATCTTTTTTATAGATATAGAGTGTATTTGAATTCACAACTTCATTTAATATGTCGACGTATTTTTCGCTGTTATTCATGCGATACATAAATTCATTGGATAGTAATGGAGAAAAGCCATAGATCTGTTTAACAAGACTTTGATCTAAATCGATATTTTTGATTTCAAAAGGATTTTTCTTCTGCGGTTGAGTAGGAGCTACATATTTTGCGCCTGGATGAATGAATCGTTTGGCATTTTCAAATACTGGAATACGTTTTAATGCATCTACAATTACGCCGTCTTTGACTAAGATCATATTGGCGTATTTTCCCATGAGTTCGATATTTAGATCGTATTTCACAAGGTCTTGAAATTCATTGCGACAAGATAAGTGTAAGCACAAAATGCGATCATATCCTACTTGTTCAAAAGATTCGACAATGGCTTGTGAACAGAGCTTTCTTAAGACCATCACAAAGTTGGATGGTTCTGGTTGAATGCCGGGAATAAAGTTTGCGATATATACACGGTTTGTGTTGGAATGTACATTAATGACAAGCTTTTGGTTCCCTTCATTTCGTGTGTGTAGATGAATCAATATTTCTTCATCGCTGATATTTTGTATTTTACCAATTTTACATGGGGTATATGCGTTTAATTTTTCTTGAATATTGTATAAAAATAAGCCGTCAATAGCCATAGTGGACCTCCTTAGTCTGATAAGAATTATAACATAGTTAAATTAAATTTGACACACATGGTTTGGACTTGTAAAATGGATGAAAAGAGGGAGAGCAAGATTGTCATGCAAAGAGGTTTATTAATCATTTTGAGCGGTCCTAGTGGTGTTGGAAAAGGGACAATTCGAAAATATTTTGAAACTGATGAACGTCTAAATTTGACGTATTCTACATCAATGACAACACGTAAACCACGTGCTGGAGAAGTGGATGGAAGAGATTATTTCTTTTCAACACGTGAAGATTTTGAGAAAGCCATTCAAGAAGGTGGGCTTTTAGAGTGGGCCGAGTTTGTCGGAAACTATTATGGAACTCCTTTAAAGGAAGTCAATCGTTTGCGCGATGAAGGAAAGAATGTCTTATTGGAAATTGAAGTACAGGGAGCGATTCAAGTACAGGAAAAGTGTCCAGATGCGATTTCTATCTTTATTATTCCACCTTCAATGGAGGAATTAGAAAGACGTATTCGTGGTCGTAGCACTGAGCCTGAAGAAATCATTCAACAACGTCTTGCCAAGGCAAGCAATGAAATGAAGATGGTATCACAATACAAATATATTGTATGTAATGATGATCCAAAGCTTGCAGCTGAGCTAATCAAGACAATTATTCTTCGTCATGTTGAGCTTGAAGAAAATAAATAGTTGCAAATAAAGCTTTTTTGTGCTATAAATAGATTGTATAGAAATTCAAGGAGTGGGTCGTACCACTCCTTATATTTTGCTACTAAGGAGAAATGTATGCACAATCTTAAAGAATGGATTGAAGAAGTTCTTAATGACAATGGATGCCATTTGTATGAATTAGAATGGATTACAAATCAGGGTACACCATTATTAAGAGTTTCAGTTGAAAAAGAAGACGGTACAATGGATTTGGATACTTGTGCGACTTGCTCAGATGCGATTGGCACAATGCTTGATGAAAAAGACTGGTATGCCAAAGAATACATGCTTGAAGTTTGTTCGCCAGGAGCGGAAAGAGAGCTTCGTACCGATGAAGAAATTCAAAGGGCAGTTGGCAAATATGTTTTTGTCAAAATGAAAGATCCAAAACAAGGCTTAGATCAAGTCATTGGTGATCTAATTGAAGCTACAGAAAATGATGTAACGATTTCATATCGTGATAAAACAAGAACAAAGAAGATCACTATTGAAAAGAGTAACATTCAGCTGATTATGACGGCTGTAAAGGTATAGGAGAAAAAAGATGAAACAAAAAATTAAAGTTGCAGATTTAGCAAAAGCTCTACAGGGCATTGAAACAGATCGTCAATTAACGAAAGAAATTGTTGAAGATGCTTTAAAAGAAGCTTTGACAAAGGCTTACCGCAAACACATCGAAATTCCAGATGCTTATGTTCGTGTAGATGTTGAGGATGGAACGATTCACATTTATCACGAGCGTATGGTTGTTGAAGAAGTGGAAGATGATGAATTAGAAATCGAATTGGAAGAAGCGCAAAAAGAAAATCCAAACATTCAATTAGGTGATATGGTTGGAGAAGAAGTAGATTTTACGGATTTTGATCGTGCGGCTGTTGTACTTGCCAAAAACGTAATGAAACAAAAGATTCGTGAAGCCGAAAAAGCATTGGTTTACGAAGAATATTGTGACAAAGTGGATGAAATGGTTTTAGGAACGATTGAAACAGTTGAAGAAAAATTCGTCATTGTAAATATTGGTAAAACATTTGCGATGATGAAAAAATCAGCTCAGATTCCAACAGAACATTATAAGGAAGGCGACAACATCTTAGTTGTGATTACTGAAGTCAACAAAGAAACAAAGGGTGCTCAAGTTTTAGTGTCTCGTGCAACTCCAGTATTTGTTCGTCGTTTATTTGAACGTGAAGTTCCAGAAATCTACAATGGAATTATTGAAATTAAAGCCATTGCTCGTGATCCTGGTGAAAGATGTAAGATTGCCGTTTATTCACACAATGAAAATATTGACCCAATTGGAGCATGTATTGGTCCTCGTGGAAGTCGTGTACAAACAATCATTGAAGAATTGAATGGTGAAAAAATCGATATTTTCGAATGGTCTGACAACATTAGTGAGTTAATTGCGAATGCATTAAGCCCTAGTGTGGGTGTTGCGGTGATTCCAAATGAAAACGTAAAAGATGGATTGATTGTTGTTGTTCCAGATAACCAATTGTCATTAGCGATTGGTAAGCGTGGTAAAAATGCGCGTTTGGCTGTTAAATTAACAAATCACAAGATTGATATCAAATCTGAAAGTGAAATGCAGGAATTGGGTATTGATTACATGGCTATTAGTGCAAAAATGCAAGAAGAATACGAAGAAAAGAAAGCCAAAGAACGTGCTTATAAGCAACAACAGAAGATTGAAGAATTAAAGTCAAATGAAACTGAAATTGAAAATATTGATGTAGCTGATTTTACTTATGAAGATGAAGAAGTGGATGTTGCTGAAGAACATTCTCAAGATACTTTATTTGAAAAAGAAAATACAGTTGAAGAAAAAGAAGTCGATGAAATGGAAGAATTGGCTCGTATTGCGAAACAAAATCGTAAAGAAAAGACAGCTGCCGATGTCAAAGAATACACTTCTAAATTTGAATCTTTGGCGGATGCTTCAAATAAACAAGAGGAGCCTCAAATTTCTAAACCTAAAAAAGAAAAGATTGAGGAAGAAAAGAAACCAGTTGAAGTAAAAAAATTCAACTACGAAGATATGAAACCAATCTATTCGGAAGAAGAGTTGGCTGAAATCGAAGAACAGGAATATGAAGATGAAAATGCCTGGGATGATGATGTTGACTATGAAGAATATGACGAATATTATGATGACTAGGAGTTGGTCTTATGCGTAAGATTCCAATGCGAAAATGTGTCGTAACACAAGAGCGTTTCCCCAAAAAAGATTTGATTCGTGTGGTGCGTACACCTGAAGAAACAATTGAGATCGATTTGACAGGTAAAAAGAATGGGCATGGTGCTTATATTTCTAAAAGCTTAGAAACGTTGGCTCTTGCCAAAAAGAATAAGGCTTTACAAAGAGCTTTAGAAACTGAAATTCCCGATGAAGTCTATCAGGAATTAGAAGCAATCATTACCAATGAATAAAGTTACGAATTTGATACAACTAGCTTATCGTGCTGGTAAAGTAGCAAAGGGTGATTCTTTACTTGTTAGTATTCAAAAATCTCAAGCAAAACTTGTACTTGTATCTTCTTTATGCGGACAAAACCGGATGAAGAAGATTCAGGATAAATGCACATATTACAATGTGCCGTATATAGTGGTAGAACCATCTGTATTAGATGATGTTTCTTATAAAAAGATGAGTGCTATTGCGATTGTAGATAGTGGCTTTGCCAAAGCGATTATCGAAAAGATGAAAGGTTAGGTGATTAAATGGCTTATAACAACAATAAAAACAAAAAGAAACCAAATCGAAAAGGGCATAAGAGTTCGTATCAGTCTAATGCACCTAAAAAGGAAGAAGCAGTAAAGGAAATCACATATAGTGATGCGATTACTGTAGGTCAGTTAGCACAATTGCTTCACAAAAATAGTTCTGAAATCATTAAATTCTTATTTATGATGGGAAATATGTCAACAATCAATACAGTATTGTCTGATGAGGATATTGAATTGATCTGTATGAACTTCAATGTGGAAGTACATAAAGAGGTTGTTGTTGACGAAGATGATATTGAAGAACAACTTCAAAATGTAGAAGAAGATGAATCTAAATTAGTACCTCGTCCTCCTGTTGTCACAATCATGGGTCACGTTGACCATGGTAAAACAACATTATTGGATACAATTCGTAAAGCGAATGTTACGGAAAATGAATTTGGTGGTATCACACAGCACATTGGTGCATATCAGGTATCATTAAAAGGTAGAAAAGTTACATTCTTAGATACACCAGGTCACGAAGCATTTACAGCTATGCGTGCTCGTGGAGCCGAAGTAACCGATATCGTTATTATCGTTGTTGCGGCGGATGATGGTGTCATGCCACAAACAAAAGAAGCGGTAGACCATGCCAAAGCTGCAGGTGTTCCAATTGTAGTTGCGGTAAATAAAATTGATAAGCCAGGCGCAAATCCAGATCGTATCATGTCTGAAATGAGTGAACTAGGAATTATGCCTGAAGAATGGGGTGGAGATACAATCTTTACTCAAGTTTCTGCTAAAAAGGGAACTGGTGTTCCAGAATTGTTGGAAACAATGTTGTTAGTGGCGGATATGCAAGAATTAAAGGCAAATCCAGATACAAATGCTTCTGGTACAGTAATTGAAGCCAAGTTGGATAAAGGTCGTGGACCTGTTGCCACATTGTTAGTTCAACGTGGTACATTACACACGGGAGATAGTGTTGTAGTTGGTACTAGTTATGGTCGTGTTCGTAAAATGACAAACGATCGTGGTATGGAAATCAAACATGCTGAACCAAGCTGTCCAGTAGAAATCATTGGTTTAAATGAAGTGCCAAGAGCTGGTGATGTATTCATGTCTTATGATAGCTATAAGAAGGCTGCTGAAATTGCAGGTCATCGTTTGGATAAACAAATTGAAAAAGAACGTAATTCAACAAGCGCTATGTCTTTAGAAGATTTAGCTAAGAAAATTGATGAGGGTGATGTTCAAGAAATCAATGTCTTGATCAAAGCCGATGTTCAAGGTTCTGCGGAAGCTTTAAAAGCTAGTATGGAAAAGCTAGAAGTTGATGGAAATGTTCGTATCAATGTCATTCGTTCAACTGTAGGAACAATTACAGAATCAGATATCTTATTGGCAAATGCTTCAAATGCGATTATTTATGGATTCAACATTCGTCCTAGTGCAGCTATTCGTAAAAAAGCTGAAGAAGAAGGTGTGGAAATTCGTTTACACAACATCATCTATAAGGCTCTTGAAGAATTACAATCTGCTATGAAAGGTATGCTTGCACCAGTATATGAAGAGGTTGTCATTGGTCAGGCGGATGTTCGTCAGATCTATAAGGTAAGTAAGATTGGTACAATTGCCGGATGTATGGTTACGGATGGTAAGATAAAACGTGAATGTAAAGTTCGCTTGATTCGTGAAGGTATCGTTATCTATACAGGAAAACTTGGATCATTACGTCGTTTCGACAATGATGTTAAGGAAGTTATAAATGGTTACGAATGTGGTATGACAATTGAAAACTTTAATGATATTAAAGTAGGAGATATTATAGAAGGCTTCGAAGATCAGGAAGTGGAAGAATAGTATGTCATTAAAAACAGAACGTATGGAGATGACAATTCAAAGAGAGATTTCACACATTCTTCAATTTGAATTGAAAAATCCGAACTTAGGTTTTTGCACGGTAACGGATGTACAATGTACAAATGATTTATCACAAGCTAAAGTGTATGTTACATTCCTTGGTAAACAAGGACGTAATGATGCAGGTATGCGTGTTTTAAATCAATCAAAAGGATTTATTCGTTCCGGTGTAGCAAAAAAAATTAAGATTCGTAAGATGCCAGAATTGATCTTTATTCAAGATACAAGTCTTGAACAGGGAAATAAGATTGAAAACATCTTAAAGGAAATCGAAAAATAGAGAAGACTTAGTGGTCTTCTCTTTTTTTGTATATTAAGGTTTGGGTTTCGGAACAGAGAAATATGATATGTGAAATAGCACTAAAATAACACTAGAAACGAACCGGGCACGTCATTTAGTCGTGTGACTTTTTTGTAGAAAAAGTCATTTCTTATTTGTCGATAGTATTAAGGAACAGAGTCCTAATGGTAGATAAGTAAAATTCTTTGTTAAGAAATATGTGAATATAAAACATATCCCTGCGAAAATAAATAATATTTGATTTAATTTTGTGTTCATAGTTATAGTAACTCCTTAAAATTTATAACAAAAAAATTGTTGAATTGTAAAAAGTAAGAAAAAAAGAAGAGATTCAGTTTTGTCTGAATCTCTTTTTAGAAATAGTTTAGTTCGTTATTATATATAAATTAGTCACGTTCTACGATAGTAGCACAACCCATACCACCACCGATGCAAAGAGTAGCTAAACCTTTTTTAGCATCACGTTTTTGCATTTCGTGAAGTAAAGTAACTAGGATACGGCATCCACTAGCTCCAACAGGGTGTCCTAATGCTACGGCTCCACCGTTTACGTTAACTTTGCTCATATCGAATCCTAATTCTCTAGCAACAGCAACTGATTGTGCAGCGAAAGCTTCGTTTGCTTCGATCAAGTCCATATCATCAACTGTTAATCCAGTTCTTTCCATAACTTTACGAGTAGCAGCCACTGGTCCAATACCCATAATTTCTGGTTCAACACCAGCTAATGCACCTTGTACCCAAGTAGCCATTGGTGTAACACCTAATTCTTTAGCTTTTTCTTCACTCATAACAACGATTGCAGCAGCGCCATCATTGATTCCTGAAGCATTACCAGCAGTTACCATTCCGCCTTCTTTACCAGAGCAGCAACGTAATTTAGATAATGATTCAGCAGTTGTTCCTGGACGAGGTCCTTCATCCACTTTAAATTCAACGATTTCTTTTTTAACTTTAACTGGAACTGGTACGATTTCATCATCGAATTTGTGTTCAGCCATAGCTTTTTCAGCTTTTTGTTGAGAGTTAGCTGAGAATTCATCTAATTCTTCACGAGTTAAATTCCAACGATCACAGATGTTTTCAGCTGTGATCATCATGTGGTAGTGGTTGAATGCATCTGTTAATGCATCATTTACCATTGTATCAACGATAGTAGCGTTGTTCATACGGTAACCAAAACGAGCTTTAGTCATAGCATATGGTGCCATTGACATGTTTTCCATACCACCAGCAACAACGATATCAGCTTGACCAGCCATGATCATTGCAGCAGCTTGGTTAACACAGTTCAAACCAGATCCACAAACAACGTTTAATGTTACGGCAGGAACTTCAATTGGTAGACCAGCTTTAATACTAGCTTGACGAGCAACGTTTTGTCCTTGAGCAGCTTGGATAACGCATCCCATTAATACTTCGTCAACTTGTTCAGGTTTAACACCTGCACGGTTCAATGCTTCTTTAATAACAATAGCACCTAATTCAGCAGCTGGAGTGTTACTTAAAGCTCCACCCATTTTACCAATAGCAGTACGACATGCACCTGCTAAAACTACTTTTTTTGTCATATTAATATTCCTCCATGTAAGACTATTAGTCATTTACCTTTTAAACTTTAACATAGTGAATGATGAAAATCAATCACAAATTAAAAAATTCACAAGTGAATTTAAAGAAATAAGGAGAACAAGTCTCCTTATTAATTAATCGCACATTTTTACGATAACAGCTGCACCTTGTCCTCCACCAATACATAGGGAAGCAAGACCAATTTTTGATTTACGTTTTTGCATTTCATATAACAATGAAACTAAGATACGGTTTCCACTAGCACCTACTGGGTGACCTAAAGCAATAGCTCCACCATTTACGTTTGTCTTAGCTAAGAAGGCTTCACGATCCATACCTGTAGCTTCTTCTAATTCGTGGATAACACCTAATGATTGAGCAGCAAATGCTTCGTTCAATTCAACTAAGTCAAGATCTTCAATTTTTAGATCTGCATATTTTAATGCATTTAAGATAGCTGGAGTAGGACCTAATCCCATAACTCGAGGATCAACTCCACCTTGTCCAAATCCGATAACTTCAGCAATTGGTTTTAAGTTATATTTCTTAACAGCGTCTTCACTAGCAACGATTGTAAATGAAGCACCATCATTGATACCAGAAGCATTACCTGCAGTTACAGTTCCATCTGCATTGAAGGCTGGGCGTAATTTAGCTAATTTTTCTAAGCTTGTTTTACGAGGGTGTTCGTCTGTATCGAATACCACTTCACCTTTACGAGTTTTATAAGTAATAGGAACGATTTCGTCTTTAAATTTACCTGCAGCAATAGCCGCTAAAGCTTTTTCTTGCGAAGCAAATGCGAATTCATCTTGTGCTTCACGTGAAATGTTGTATTTTTTAGCAATGTTATCAGCTGTACATCCCATGTGAATTCCATACATTGCATCTGTTAAACCATCGTGTAACATAGCATCCACTAATTTTTGGTCACCCATTTTAGTTCCTGTACGGTTTTTATAGCTCAACATGAATGGAGCACGTGTCATAGATTCAACACCACCAGCAACATATAAATCACCAAAGTTAGCTTGAATACGAAGTGTAGCTTCCATAACGGCTTTCAAACCTGAACCACATAACATATTGATAGATTGTGCACATACTTCAACAGGAATACCTGCATCGAATGCAACGTGACGAGCAATGTTTTGTCCTAAACCTGCAGCGATTACGTTACCAATAATAACTTCGTCCAAGTTTGCTGGATCAATGTTTGCTTGTTTAATAGTTTCTTTTAAAACTGTAGCACCAACAGTTGCTAAATCAACATCTGTTAGACTACCTAAAAAAGTACCAATTGCACTACGTTTCGCAGCAACAATATAAGCTTTTCTCATTTGTATACCTACTTTCTACTCTAAATCGAGATTCACTTTACATGCTTAGTCTAGTCCTTAAAATAGGGTATGTCAACTACTTGTTTATATTTTCACATATTAAAAATACTTTATATATATTAATAAGAGTAAGTGTTTAAAACAATTTGTTAAAATATTAACAAAATCATTGACGACGCTCAAAAAAGTATGTAGAATATGACTGTGTGAAAAGTTTAACATACTTTCTCATGCTATCGATGTCCTAATTCGAATAGTTCAAGAAAACTGGAAAGGAGAACTTCATTTATGGATTTCAATTTAACAGAACAACAATTAATGATGCAAAAGTTGTTCAGAGAAGTTGCGCAAAACGAAATAAAAGAAAACGCAGCGGATGTTGACGAAAACGAAAGATTCCCTAAGGAATCTGTAGAAGTGATGCGTCAAGCTAAGATGCTTGGTATTCCTTATTCTCGCGAATATGGAGGAGCTGGCGCAGATTATTTATGCTACATTTTAGCAATCGAAGAATTGTCTAAAACATGTGCAACAAGTGGTGTAGTTTTATCAGCTCACACTTCATTAGGTACTTGGCCAATTGCTCAATTTGGTACTGAAGAACAAAAACAAAGATTCTTAACAGATCTATGTACAGGTAAGAAATTAGCTGCCTTTGGTTTAACTGAACCAAATGCCGGTACTGATGCTGCTGGACAACAAACAACAGCTGTATTAGATGGTGACGAATATGTTATCAATGGTACAAAAATCTTCATTACAAATGCTGGAGAAGCTGATGTATATGTAATTTTTGCCATGACAGACAAAACAAAGGGAACTCGTGGAATTTCTGCTTTCATTCTTGAAAAAGGAACTCCAGGATTCACATTCGGTCTTCACGAAAAGAAATTAGGTATTCGTGGATCTGCTACATGTGAATTAATTTTCAATAATGTACGTATTCCAAAAGAAAACTTATTAGGAAAAGAAGGTATGGGATTCAAGATTGCCATGCAGACACTTGATGGTGGACGTATTGGTATCGCTGCTCAAGCATTAGGAATTGCTCAAGGTGCTATCGACGAAGCAGTTGCTTATGTAAAACAACGTAAACAATTTGGTCGTCCAATCGCTAAATTCCAAAACACTCAATTCCAATTAGCTGATATGCAAACAAAAACAGATGCAGCTCGTTGGTTAGTATACTCTGCAGCTACTGCTAAACAAGAAGGTCGTCCTTATACTCAATTAGCTGCTGAAGCAAAATTATTCGCTGCTGAAACAGCAATGGAAATTACAACTAAGGCTATCCAATTATTAGGTGGATACGGATATACTCGTGATTTACCAGTAGAAAGAATGTTTAGAGATGCTAAGATCACTGAAATCTACGAAGGTACTTCAGAAGTACAACGTATGGTTATCTCTGGCGCTATGTTGAAGTAAGAAAGGAATTGGTGTTTAAAAATGAAAATCGTTGTTTTAGAAAAACAAGTTCCGGATTCAACTGAAATTACAGTTGATAAAAAAACGGGTGCGTTAATTCGTGACGGTGTTCCTGCAATCACAAACCCTGATGATTTAGCTGGTTTGGAAGCTGCATTGGAATTAAAAGATAAAAACCCTGACACCGAAGTTGTTGTAATGACAATGGGATTACCTAAAGCTGCTGAAATGTTAAAAGAAGGCGTTGCTATGGGTGCTGACAAAGGTGTTTTATTAACAGACCGTGTATTAGGTGGATCTGATACATGTGCTACAAGTATCGCTTTAGCTGCTGCTTTGAAAAAAGTAGGATTCGACTTAGTTATCGCTGGTCGTCAAGCTATCGATGGTGATACTGCTCAGGTAGGACCTCAAACTGCTGAACGTTTGGATATTCCTCAAATTACTTACGTAGATGAAATCTTAGAAGTAAAAGAAGATTCAATCACAGTAAAACGTTCATTAGAAGATGTTGAACAAATCGTAACTGCTAAGTTGCCATGTGTTATCACAACATTATCAGGAATGAACAAACCTCGTTACATGCAATGTGACAATATCGTTGACTTGTGTAAAGAAGACAAGATCGAAGTTTTAACAAATGCTGAATTAGGAATTGATCCTGAAACAGTTGGTTTCAAAGGTTCTCCTACATCAGTTAAAACTACTTTCACAAAAGACGTTACTGATAAAACAGAAGTATTCACATTGTCTGAGCAGGAAACTGCAGATATGATTGCTAAGACTTTGAAAGAAAAGCAAATCATTACAAAGTAGGGAGGATGAAGTAGAATGGCTCGATTTGAAGAATATAAAGATATCTTCGTTTTCGTTGAACAAGAAAACGGAAACATTGCAGAAGTAAGTTATGAACTTATTTCAGAAGCAAGAAAACTAGTTGCTTCTATCCCTGAATTTGGATACAAAGTAGTTGGTGTATTGCTTGGAGAAAATGTAAAAGAAAAAGCTCAAGAAGTTATTAGTCATGGAGCTGACAAAGTAATCGTTGTTGATGATGCTTTATTAAAAGACTATTCAACTCAATTCTATGCAGATGCTTTAACACAAGTTGTTTTAGCTCATAAACCAGATTCAATGTTAACTGGTGCAACTCCATTAGGACGTGATTTAGCACCACGTGTAGCTGCTCGTTTAAATGTAGGTCTAACTGCGGATGCTACTAAGATCGAAGTAGACTTAGAATATGCTAAAGAAAATGGTGAATCATTATTAGACGTAACTCGTCCTACATTCGGTGGTAACTTATTTGGTACAATCGTATGTAAAGACACTCGTCCACAGATGGCTACAATTCGACCAAAAGTATTCGAATTGGCTCCAACAGATCCAACTCGTACTGGTGAAGTTGAAGAATTTACACCAACTTGGAGAACAACAGATCCTCAAGTATTCGTAGAAAAAGTAATTGAAAAAGTTAAAGCCGATGTAGATATCACAAAAGCTGACATCTTAGTAGGTGCTGGTCGTGGTGCTGAAAACTGCTTAGATGTACTTCAAAAAGTAGCTGACGAATTAGGTGGAGTAGTTTGCTGTACACGTGCCGTTGTTGAAGATGGATACTTAGACAAAGATCGTCAGGTAGGTCAAACAGGTAAGACTGTACGTCCTTCATTATATATCGCTTGCGGTATTTCTGGAGCTGTACAACACTGTGCAGGTATGGATAAATCAGATTTGATCATCTCTATCAACCGTGACCCTCAAGCAGAAATCTTCAATATTTCTAACATGGGATTCGTTGGAGATTGCGCAACTGTATTACCTTTATTAGTAGAATCAATTAAAGCTGCAAAAGCTGAATAATAAAAAGGAGCATATTTAAAATGAAAAATGTAGGTGTTATTGGTGCTGGAACAATGGGGCAAGGTATTGCCAATGCATTTGCTACAGCTGGATACAATGTAACTGTATGTGATATTAAAATCGAATGGGCACAAAACGGTATCAACAAAATTGGTGCTAAATTAGATAAATTAGTATCTCGTGAAAAAATGACTGCTGAAAAAGCAGAAGGTATCAAAGCTAACTTAACTGCTGGTGAATACAAAGACTTAGCTGACTGCGATTTAATCGTTGAAGCTGTTCTTGAAAAAATGGAAATCAAAAAAGATTTGTTCAAGACTTTAGATGAAATCTGTAAAGAAGACTGCATTTTCGGAACAAATACTTCAAGTTTAAGTGTTACTGAAATTGCTAACGGAATCAAACACAACGTTATCGGTATGCACTTCTTTAACCCAGCTGATCGTATGAAATTAGTTGAAGTTATTTCTGGTGAAAACACTCCAGTTGAAACAAAAGAAGCTATCATCGAATACTCTAAATCATTAGGAAAAACTCCAGTAGAAGTTGCTGAAGGACCTGGATTCGTAGTTAACCGTATCTTAATTCCAATGATCAATGAAGCTTGTTTCATTTACCAAGAAGGATTGGCAAGTGTTGAAGATATCGATACAGCTATGAAACTTGGAGCTAACCACCCAATGGGACCATTGGCTTTGGGTGACTTAATTGGATTGGATATTGTTTTAGATGTAATGGAAGTATTATATACTGAAACAGGAGATCCTAAATATCGTCCATGTACATTATTAAAGAAAATGGTTCGTGCTGGAAAATTAGGTCAAAAAACTAAACAAGGATTCTACAGCTACAACTAGTGAAATAACTAAAGTGAAACACTCGTTGTTTCACTTTTTATTTAAATATTAGAGGAGAACAATTATGGAAAACGTATTATTAGAAAAACAAGGTCACGTTTCAATTATCACAATTAATCGTGAAAAAGCATTAAACGCTTTATCAACAGCTGTATTAAACGACTTAGAAGAAGCTGTGAATACAGTAGAAGCAGATAAAGACACTTATTGTGTAATTATTACTGGTGCTGGAAACAAATCATTTGTTGCTGGTGCAGATATTGCTGAAATGAAAGACAAAACTGTTGAAGAAGCTGCTGAATATGGAGCTTACGGAAACAAAATCTTCCGTCAAATTGAAACTCTACACTGCCCAGTAATTGCAGCCGTAAATGGTTTCGCATTAGGTGGTGGATGCGAATTAAGCATGGCTTGTGATATTCGTATTGCAGCTGAAAATGCTGTATTTGGACAACCAGAAGTAGGATTAGGAATTACTCCAGGTTTTGGTGGAACTCAACGTTTAGCTCGTTTAGTACCTGCTGGAATTGCTAAAGAAATGATCTTTACAGCTCGTAACATCAAAGCGGATAAAGCATTGACTATTGGATTAGTAAATGCGGTAGTTCCTCAAGAAGAATTAATGGCAACTGCATTAAAGATGGCTAACGGAATCTGCAAGAACGCTCCAATCGCTGTTGCTCAAGCTAAAAAAGCAATCAACGCTGGACTTCAAACAGATATGGATTCAGCTATCGCTATCGAAGTAAAAGATTTCTCGGATTGCTTCGCAACAGAAGATCAAACTTACGGAATGGAATGCTTCGTAAATAAAGTAAAAGAAAAAGAATTTAAAAACAAATAATTATTTGAAAGGATGATTTAAATGTCAAAAGTAATGTCAGCCCAAGAAGCCATCAGTTTGATCAAAGATGGCGATAAAATTGGTGTTGGTGGATTTATTGGGATGGGTCACCCTCAAGAACTTAGTGTTGCCATTGAAAAGAGTTTCTTAGAAACTGGACACCCAAGAGATTTAACAGTTATGTTCTCTGCTGGTGTAGGGGATGGAACACCTGATCTTGGATTGAACCATATGGGTCATGAAGGATTGTTAAAAAGAATTATTGGTGGTCACTGGGGATTGATTCCTACTTTCCAAAAATTAGTTTTTGAGAATAAAGTAGAAGGATACAACTTACCACTAGGAACCATCAGTTTGATGTTCCGTGAAATTGCTGGACACCGTCCTGGCGTTATCACTAAAATTGGTTTGAAAACATTTATTGACCCACGTCTAGAAGGTGCGAAAATGAATGAACGCACTAAGGAAGACTTAGTCGAATTAATCAATATGGATGGAGAAGAATGGTTACGTTATAAATCATTCCCATTGGATATTGCTTTAATTCGTGGTACATATGCCGATGAAGATGGTAACTGCTCAATGTGTAAAGAAGCAGCTACTCTTGATTCAATCAGTATTGCCCAAGCTGTTAAAAACAGTGGTGGTAAAGTTATTCTACAGGTAGAAAAAGTTGTAGAACGCGGTTCTTTAAAACCAATGGATGTTAAGATTCCAGGTATTTATGTTGATGCAATCGTAGTTGCAGATCCAGAAAATCACTGGCAAACTTACTCAGATCCATACAACCCATCATTCTGTGGTGAAATTCGTGTCCCAGTTGATTCAATTGAACCAATGCCATTAAATGCACGTAAAGTTGTTTGTCGTCGTGCTGCTATGGAATTGGATCCATCAGCTGTTATCAACTTGGGAATCGGTATGCCAGAAGGTATCGCAAATGTTGCCAACGAAGAAGGTTTACCAGGACTTAAGATGACTGTAGAAGCTGGAGGGATCGGTGGTGTTCCAATGAATGGAACTGCCTTTGGTGCATGTACAAACCCAGACGCAATCATTGACCAAACATATCAGTTTGACTTTTATGATGGTGGTGGATTAGACCAAGCCTTCTTAGGACTTGCTGAATGTGATCCAAAAGGTGATATCAACGTTTCTCGTTTCGGACCAAAAATTGCAGGATGTGGTGGATTTATTAATATTACCCAAACATCACCAGTTGTCGTTTATTGTGGAACATTCACAGCTAAAGGTTTAAAAGAAACAATTGCTAATGGTAAATTGACAATTGATCAAGAAGGACAGATCAAAAAATTCAAAAACCATATTGAACAGGTTACTTTCTCAGCAGATTATGCGAATGAAACAGGTCAAAAAGTCTTATATATCACTGAGCGTGCCGTATTTAAGTTAATTAATGGTAAATTAACATTGATCGAAATCGCTCCAGGTGTAGATTTACAAAAAGATATATTAGATCAAATGGAATTTAAGCCATACATCGCTGAAGATTTGAAGTTGATGGATGCTCGTCTATTTACGGATGAAATCATGGGCTTAAAAGAAGAATAAATTGAATAAACAGGTCAAATGACCTGTTTTTTGTGTTACAATGGTTTTGGGAGTTGATAAAAATGTTATTTTTTAGAAATGATTATGGCCAAGGATGTATTCCAGAAATCATGGAATATATGAATACAACCAATGGGCATTCTTTTACTGGGTATGGTATGGATGCGATTTGTCAAAATGCCAAAGAAACCATAAAAAAACATATTCCAGACTACGATGTAGATATCCACTTTTTAGTTGGAGGAACGATTACTAACCAAACCATCATCAAAGCTTGCTTAAAACCATTTGAAGCCGTGATTGCCTGTGATACAGGACATATTGCCACCCATGAAACAGGTGCGATTGAAGCTATAGGACATAAAGTAATTCCGGTAAATAATTATGCTGGAAAGATCAATCCTAGCGATATTCGTAAAGTATTTGATGCACATATGCTTTCATATGAACACATGGTTTATCCAAAAATGGTTTATATTTCCAATGCCACAGAATATGGAACCGTGTATACATTAGACGAATTAAAAAATATTCGTGAAGTTTGCGATGAATTAGGTCTCTATTTAATGATGGATGGTGCAAGACTAGGCGTTGCCTTATCCACTGTAGATTATACTTTAAATGACCTGGCCAATATTTGTGATGTATTCTATATTGGAGGAACAAAAAATGGAGCTTTAATGGGAGAAGCTGTTGTCATCTCCAATCCTGAATTAAAGCCATATTTCCGTTTTGTGATGAAACAAAATGGAGCAATGCTTGCCAAAGGATGGCTTTTAGGTATTCAATTCTTAGGCTTATTTGAACATGATGCTTTCTTTGGATATGCCAAACAATCGGTTGTTTTAGCACAGAAAATTCAATCTAAACTACAAGAACTTGGCTATGCCTTATTCATGAAGAGTGATACAAACCAGATTTTTGTGAATGTATCCAAGGAACAATACCAATTCTTAAGTGAAAACATTGATTTTGAAATCTGGGAAAAATGCGATGATCACTATGTCATTCGATTCGTGACAAGTTGGCACACAAGTGAAGATGAAGTCAATGCATTGATCACATATTTAGAACAAGCAATCGAAAAAAAAGAATAGTATCATTCTAGGTTCGAACGATAGGTCCAGCCTAGTATACCATTCTTTTTGATTTGAACTTTATCTTGATAGGCGAATACCTCTTTGACGGTATCGCCTTTTTTTAATGGAATCTCATAATTTGTATAATCATACGCCTTCATGTCTTTTGTCACAAATTCATTTTCAACCCAGAATGTACGATTGTTGTAGGGACAATATACTTTTGATTGTATCGAATGTTGTTCAAGAATTTGAATATTACCATGATTAAAAGTAATAAAGAAGGGAATTTGTGTATGATATTTGACATCATGAACGACTTTTCTTTCTTGAAGAAAATCACATCGATCCATTTTTACAGTATTGTCTTCAAAGATAAGGGCGTTTAATTGACCGCCATATTTCACCATATTGCCACCATCTATACTATAAATATTATGTTTTGCATCATAAATAGGATCAAAAGAGGCAATATGCGTACAATATTCTGTCACAGGCATATGGCCTACTACGACATTCTTTTTAAAAATCACATTTGTTTCTAAAAAGAAGGGATGTGTCATGACTTGTTTAAAATCGGTTCCAAAATTTTCGTTTGATTCAATACCCGCATGCACATAAATATGGTCTTCATCTTCTAAAACATGAGGTAAATCATTTAAGAAACATAATTCTTTTAAATAGTGCTTTCTTAGAATCTGACAAACATTTGCCATATTACTATTATGTGTAATCTCAAAATTTAGCTTTCTTGTCATTTCATGAATCAAACTTTCTTTACGAAAACCAAGCACATGTTTTAAAAAATCTAAGCGATACGAATAAAGAACATTCTTCGCAATAAAATCACAATTTCCCATGATACAATGTACATCTTCATTTTGTACTTGGTGCATAATATAATGCAGGGTATCTAGATTTCTTTTTCCTTTTTCAATTAAATCTCCTAAAAGAATCAAACAATCTTCATTGGGCTTATAAGAAATCTGATCTAATAATTTTAAATATAGATCTAAATTTCCATGGATATCACTAATGACAATTTTACGTTTAGCTTTTGTTTCAAGCTCTTGAATCACTACACTTCGATTCATTGTACCAAGAAAGGAAGGAATGTATCACATTCTTTTTCCCAGTCTTCCTCACAATGTCTTCCTTCAGGAATTACATTGTATAAGACGTTGATTCCTTTTTTAGATAGGGCATTGCCAATTTCTGTACATGCCTTTGTTTGCCAAACAAATTCATGCATCAAGCTTGTTTCATTTGAACCCCAAGATAGATAGATAGAAGTGTTCTTTTGAATATGACTTTGATGGATATCTTTCAGAATCGCATCCATACTTTCTAATACATAAGGAGAAATCACAATGGCCTTTGAGTATACATTGGAATAGGCATAGGCTGCATATAAAGCCATTAAACCACCACAGCTGCTTCCACCAATAAATGTATTCTTTCTTGTTTTTTTAGTTCTATAGTGATCATCTATATATGGTTTTAATTCATGTACGAAAAAATCCATCGTTTCTTCTCCTTGACCTTCAAAAGAGCCATATTCCGGATCATAGAAAGAGTAGGGAGCGTATTCCTTTAAGCGATTATTTCCAACATGGCTACATTCTTGTCCAACAACAATCATATCGATGCCTAGCTTTTCTATATGTTGTTGAATATGAATAGCCTTGCCATAAGTGGCATATGCATCTAAAAAGATATTGTGTCCATCAAAGGCGTATAAAACAGGATATTGTTTATTACTTGTTTCATAATCATCGGGTAGATAAATAAAGATTTTTCTTGTTTCATTAAGCTTTGTCATGAAAAGTTCTTTTTCAACGATCATAATCGATCCTTCCTTCTTAATGCAGTCTTAAAGAATTCATCTCGCCTTGCAGGACTTGTAAATTTGGCAACAATTGCGACATCGCCCATCGCAGCTGCAAAAGCTTCAGGAAGATATAAGACTTCAATCATATCTTCTTTAAACATCTCTTCCACTTCTTTTACTGTAAAACGATATTTGATGGAGTTTCTTCTTCCTACAAAACCAGCCGAATATCTTCTAAGCTTTGAATAAGAAGCATTTTGTTTCAAGATGATTTCGGCCCATAAACGATAAACATCCAATTCTCCGGCATAATTCATTAAATCCGGACAGAATCCTCCTGGGGGTCTGAAATTCACTTCTAAACCAAAGATACGTCCCTTTTCTCCTAAACCTTGCACATCATGATTCAATCGAAAGAATTCGCAATGGAAGAAGCGATTCTTGATTTTAAACGCATGGATTGTTCTTTGTACAATGTCACGACATTCATCACTGATCTCAAAAGTTGTATAACAACCAATACTTTGTTGGTAAAGTACAGAATCCATACAATTGCCGACATATTCTAAACTGTTTAAATAGCGAATATCCCCGTTTTCATCACAAATACCATCTAAGGTAAAGACATCTCCATCGATATATTGTTCTAGAATCATCACATGATCCTTTGTCTGCATATATACCGATTCTAATTGTTCAGCATTCATGATCTTGTAAGTCATGCTTGCACCTACACCATGATCGGGTTTCATGACTAATGGATAGCCTACTTGTTCGGCAAAATCTAAGCCATCTTTAAGTGTATGTAGTACTCTATAATCTGCCACAGGAACGTTAGCTTCTTTATAATATTTTTTCATTTGTGACTTGGATTGAAGTTCTTCAATTCTTTTTAGAGAAAAACCTGTTTTCACATTGAAATCATCACGAAGATGTGCATCTAAATCCAACCAAGCCTCATTGTTGGATTCAATCCAGTCAATCTTTCCATACTTAAATGTAAAATAACCACAAGCTTTGACCATTTCATCATAATCATGGAAACTTTTTACAACATAGATCTCGTCACAATATTCTTTTAATTCTTGTTTCAATTGATTGTAGGGTGTATCGACAATGGCTAAAACTTTAGCCCCATTTTCTTTTAACCCCCTGCAAAACATCCAGTAGCTTTCTGGATAGTTTGGTGAAATCACCACAAAATTCATAATCTTAATTCCTTTCTATCATCATTTGACTGATCGCAATCACAGTCTTACCATCATCAATCTTTCCGTTTCTTGTATACTCAAAGGCAGTTTCTAAATCCAGCCACAAAGTATCAATTTCTTCATCTTCATCTAAGCTAAGTTTTATATCCGCTTTTCTTGGGTTGATTGCTTTATAAATCCAGATTCTTTCATCGCAAAAGCCTGGGGTGGATACAAAACTTAATAAAAGTTCAAGTTTATCACAAGCCATACCCGTTTCTTCATTTAATTCACGAAGACCACATTCCATTGGATCTTCACCATATTCGAGTTTACCCGCCGGAATTTCTAATGTTTCTTTACCAATAGCTGGACGCTCTTGTCTTACAAGTAAGATCTTACCATCAACGATGCAAATCACACCTACACCACCTGGATGACGGATGATGTCTCTTTTATAGGCTTTATTCTTGATTTCAACATCTTTTCGGACTAAATCAAAAATAATTCCTTTATATATTAACTTTTCTTCCATAAATTACCTCTTTTTTCTTTTAATTATAACACAAGAAAAGACTTTTTCTGCGGAAAGTCTCACGCCAAAATAACGTGCCCGATTCGTTTCCAGTCGTCCGGTAACATTTCAATATCCACTCCATCTTTCTGAATCATTCGGTATCCCGATTCATTCAGTCTTTATCGATGGAGTTTTTATTGTATGCTTTATTTATAAATACTTCAGAATTTCATCCATGATCTATGTACCTATCATCCAGTAAGATATCATAAACTTCTGGTTCTGATTATTTATCTTATTTAATCAATGCCTATGGTGTTAAATATGCGAAATAGCTTGCAGCCAAGGCTACTTCTTTTTGTCTTGACTGCCCTCATAGACACATTGTATTTACTATTCCTGAAGAACTTAGAAACTGGTTCAGACAGGATCGTACTCGACTCAATCTATTGTTTGTTGCTTCTAGAAACACCATTTCCATTCTTACCAATAAATCTCTTGCCGATAAACTCAAAAAGAAAAAATTATCGGATACCCACTATATATTCAAAGATATTCCTGTTCGTAATGAATTTGGTATGATTTCTTAACAACTCGATATTATGGATTCTATGCCAATGCATCTAAGAAAACTCTAGATAAAGTACATGCACTTCTTGGTATCAAAAAGAATAAGGATTATTCTCGTGAAACAAGAACCAAAACCCTTAAAAACAAACTCAATAAATTGAAGTACCGCACTCATTGGATTGATTCTTTTAACCTAAGACCCAATTCAATGTAAATGTAAAGCCACAATACAGTATACTTATACATATAATCCATTCAAGGACAAAAGAAATGACAGAACATACAGAAAAAGATGTATTGATGAAATGATGCAATTGTATAAAAGAAGATTATGATCAATAAGAACTCCATACTAAACAAGGCTGTTACCAATAGTCTGTTTTGTCATGCCTATATAAAACTAGATACAAATAATTCGGTCATTTTTAAATTTCCAAATTCATCTTCTTTGAAATCAATTACTTAATATACAAAAAAACACTCCGAAGAGTGTTAGTTGATTTGATCTAAAAAGCTTTCTGTGATCGCATTCGCAATCTTTTGTTGGAAAGTTTCATCCGTTAATTTTGTGTAGTCTTCACTATTGCTTAAATAGCCAAGTTCTAATAGAATCGAAGGAATTTGACTATCATATAAGATAGGGAAGTTTTCATAATGATCCGAATCAATACCTTCAAATTGCGATAGGTTGATGGAATTCATAGTTTGGGCAAGTTTTTTGGCAAGCTGAATCATATTATCGTTAGGCTGCGTAAAAATGGAGTAGCCTTTGGATAGAGGATCCGAACTTGAATTCATTTGAATAGAAATCAAATACTTTGCCTTTTGCGAGTTGATTGAAGTAATACGATCTTCTGTTGAAAGAGAAGAGTCATCACTTCTTGTATACACGACGTTATATCCTACCGAAGCTAGACTGTCTCCAATCTTCTTGGCAATAATCAGGTTTAGATCTTTTTCACTCGTATGTCCATCACTTGTATATCCTGCATCACTACCTCCATGACTTGCATCAATACAGATGACAGCTTTCGATTTACAGCGCGAATTGTCGACTGTATCATTGGTAATAATTGTCGAATCCGTTTGTTCAGGAACATCGATTTTTGATTTTTCTTTAATTTGTTTATTTAAATTTGGCTGAATGACCATCGCTAAAAACAACGCAAAAATTAAAAAGAGAATGGCTCTACGCATGACATACCTCCTGTCTAATTATTCTAACATTACTCGTTAGAGATGAAAAGCTTTTTAAAATTTGTTATAATGGCTAATATGGGTGATAGTATGGATTTTTTAATAACATTAGATCAGTTCGAAGGTCCTTTGGATCTGATGCTGCATTTGATCAAAGAAAATAAATTGGATCTGTTTGACTTAGATATGAATGTTTTGGCAACACAATATATTGATTATATTCATGCCATGCAAAACATGCATCTAGAAGTAGCTAGCGAATATTTGTCAGAGTTGGCAAGTCTTATCGCATATAAGTCAAAGAAACTTCTGCCAAGAGAAACGGTTGAGGTAGAAGAAGAATATGAAGAAGATCAGCGTGATCAACTGGTCGCAAGATTATTAGAGTATCAAAGATATAAAGAAGTAAGTCTAGCCTTAAAGGAAGATTACGAACAAAGGCAACTGCATTTTTCGCGTCCCGTTTCTAGTTTAGTGGAAGAATGGAAAGTACCTGTTGAAAGTGATACTTTAGAAGCACAATCACCTTATGATTTAATGAAGGCAATGTGCCATTGTATTGTGCGTATGGAGCTTTTACAACCGTATGAAACAAAGATCACAATCAAAGAATTATCAATCGAAGAAAGAGCTGTACAAATCAAAGAGAGAATGAAACATCTTGAGGGGTCTATTTCATTTCAAAATCTATGTGCAGATTGTACAAGCTTACATATGGTAATTGTGACTTTTTTATCGATATTAGATTTAATACATGAAAAATGGATGACATATTCCATTGATGAGACGCAGATGATTTGGGTCGCAAGAGAGGATTTGTAGAATGGATAATGCGAAAGCAATATTAGAAGGTCTTTTATTCTTAAGTGGAGAAGAAGGCTTGACTATGGATCAGATGGTGCATGGTCTACAAAATTTAGAAATGGATGATATACGTGTCTTATTAGATGCGTTAAAAAAAGAATATTCGAGTTCTTCAAAAGGAATTGAACTTGTAGAATATGCGAATCGTTTTAAGTTTGTCACGAAAGAATTTGTATATCCTTATGGCAAACAATTATTTGAAGAATATAAACAACCCACCCTTTCACAGGCTGCCATGGAAACTTTGGCTATTATTGCTTATAAACAACCGATTACACGTGTTGAAATTGAAGAGATACGTGGTGTAAATTGTGAAATGATGTTAAAGAAATTAGTGGCTCGTGGCTTGATTGAAGCAAAAGATCGTTTAGATGCGATTGGTAAGCCATTATTATATCGTGTAACCGATGAATTCTTGGATGCTTTTCAATTGGAAGATCTAAAAGAATTGCCGGAACTACCTCAAACTAGAAACAATAGTGAAGAATTATTTGAAGGAGAATAGACAATGGAAAGACTACAAAAAGTAATTGCCCAAGCAGGTATTTGTTCAAGAAGAAAAGCCGAAGAATTGATTTTAGATGGTAAAGTCAAAGTCAATGGAAAAGTATGTGACGTTTTAGGTACAAAAGCATCGAACCAGGATAGTATAGAAGTCAATGGAAATGTGATTTCAAAAGAAGAAAAAGTGTATTACATCATGAATAAACCAAAAGGTTGTCTATGCACAAGCAGTGATGACAAGGGCAGAAAAACCGTATTAGATTACATGCCACAAAACCAAAGAATTTTCTCTGTAGGACGTTTGGATTATGATACGAGTGGTGTTTTACTACTTACAAATGATGGCCAATTCTGTAACCATATGATTCACCCTCGTTATCACTTAGAAAAGACATATGTTGTCAATCTTCAAGGTATCTTAAGTGATGATGACATCAAACAATTACGAAGAGGATTAAAAACTAAGACAGAAAAGTATCAACCGGCAAAAGTATTTGTGCTTCAAAAAGATTTAACGCGTAATCGTACTCAATTCGAATTAACGATTTCAGAAGGAAAAAATCACCAGGTTAAAAATATGATGTTGGCATTGGGCCATGAAGTGCGTCGTTTGCACAGAGTGAAGTTTGCGTTCTTAGACGTAAAGGATTTAAGAGCCGGAGAATATCGTCGTCTAAAGCCCTATGAAATCAAACAATTGAATCGCTTAAGTATGGAAGGCGAACAAAAATAATGAAACAAGTTTATTTAGATCAAAATGTTTCGGTTCAGGATGTAATTTGTTTAGATGTTAAACAAGCGCACCACATCTTTGATGTACTTCGTACGACATCAAAAGAAAAGATTCGTATTGTTACTAAAAATTCAGGGGTATTCTTTGGACATGTTGAAAATAAACCTAATTTAGTGGTTGATTCCATGTTGGATGTCTTTGAAGAAAATCAATCGATCACCTTATGTTGTGCTTTGATCAAGCAAGATAAGTTTGAATGGATGCTTCAAAAAGCTTGTGAACTTGGTGTTCATAAAATCGTTCCTTTTGTATCGAAAAATACAGTGGTAAAACTGGATGAAAAAAAAGCTGAAAAGAAACTCATTCGTTGGAATGAAATCTTACTTGCGGCTACAAAACAGTGCAATCGCAATACGTTAGTGGAACTAGAGCCTGTGATTACGCTGAAGGAACTATCAAATTATAAGAGTGAATGTAATTTAGTGGCCTATGAAAAGGAAAATGATCCTTCAAAACATATGGCCCGTTATTTAAAAGACAATCCACAATCCATTACTGTATGTATTGGGCCTGAGGGTGGATTTGAAGAGAGTGAAATTCAAGTATTAAATGAATTTGGTTTTGACAATTGTTCTCTAGGTAAAAACATCTTACGTGCAGAAACGGCTGCTTGTTATGTGTTGACAGCGATTGAATACCAAAATCATGTGGAAGGATAAGGGATAAATGAAATTTTCAATTATTACACTAGGCTGTAAAGTAAATGCGTATGAGTCACAATACTATGCAGGTCAATTAGAAGAATTAGGATATGAACAAGTATCACCGGATCAAGCGTGTGATATTTGTATCATCAATACGTGTACTGTCACAAACACAGCCGCCAGCAAATCACGTCAAAAGATTCATTATGCCAAACGAATGAATCCAAATGCCTTGTGTGTTGTTGTGGGATGTTTTGTACAGTTTGCAAGTGAAGATGAAAGAAAGGCTTTGGACGCCGATCTTGTGATTGGTGCCAAACAAAAAAATGAATTGGTGAATTTAATCCAAAAAGCATTAAAGGATCATGAAAAAATTGACGTTGTCAATGAGGTTACGCAATTTAAAGATTTTGAAGCTATGCCTGTACATTGTTTTGAATCGATGCATAGAGCTTTCTTAAAAGTACAAGATGGATGTAATCAATTTTGTTCCTATTGTGCGATTCCTTTTGCACGTGGTAGAGAGCGTAGTTTAAATCATGAACAGGTGATTCAAATTGCCAAAGATCTATGTGATAAAGGACATACAGAAATTGTGTTAACCGGTATTCATACGGGGCGTTATGATGATGGAGAATACGATTTAGCTAAATTAATGAAAGCTTTATTAGAAAATACGCCAGACTCTGTGTATTATCGTATTTCAAGTATAGAAATTACGGAAGTCAGTGATGCATTGATTGCGTTAATGAAAGAAAATCCTCGTATGTGTCATCATTTACATATTCCGGTACAATCGGCATGTAATGAAACATTAAGACGTATGAATCGTCCCTATACAATTGAGGAATTTAAAGAAAAAATCAAATATATTCGTTCTTGTATTCCAGATATTTCCATTTCAACGGATGTGATTGCAGGCTTTGTCCAGGAAAGTGATGAAGAATTTGAAACAACATATGAAAATCTAGCGGAGCTAGAATTAAGTTTCTTCCATGTTTTCCCTTATAGTAAGCGTAATGGAACAAAGGCTAGTACTTTAAAGGGTGAAATCAATGGGAAGGTCGCAAAAGCTAGAGTGGCTCGTTTACTTGAACTTTCGAATGCATGCAGAGAACGTGACATGAAGCGTTTTAATCCTGTACAAGTCTTGATTGAAAGAAAACAAGACGGCTATTATACGGGTTATACAAACCAATATCATTCTTGTAAGATATTGAGTGATACACCATTAAGTGGTAGAATCACTATCGAATGGGATCGTATTGAAGATGGTACGTACTATGGAAAGAAGGATGTTGTATGCGATTAAGCAAACTATTTAAAAATGCACCGACAGTCAATATTACGGGTTTAAGTTTTGATTCAAGAACCGTTCGTCCGGGAAATATTTACTTCTGTTTACCAGGACTTACAAATGATGGCCACGATTTTATTGATTCTGCAATAAAAAATGGAGCTGTATGTATTGTACATTCAAAAGAATTATTGAATATGGCACCTGGTGCTGTATATATTCGTGTAGAAGATGTCAATGATGCCATGAATAAAGTGGCTCGTATTTTCTATGCTCGTCCAAGTGATAAAATGAAGATGTATGGTGTAACGGGCACAAATGGAAAATCAACAATCACAAATATCATTCGTGATATTATCAACGACAAAACGCCATGTGGCTATATTGGTACGATTGCAATCAAATATGGTGATATTGAGTTGCAACCAAATTTGACTACGCCAGACGCATTGTTCTTGCAGTCTAAATTGGCAGATATGGTTCGCTGTGGAATGAAGGCTTGTGCTTTAGAAGTATCGAGTCATGGATTGGCTCAACATCGTGTCGATGGTATTTCTTTTGATTGTGCGATTTTCACAAACCTTACATATGATCATTTGGATTTCCATGGCACAATGGAAAATTATTTTGAAGCGAAGACTTTGTTGTTTAAAAACTTGGTCAAAGAAGATGGCGTTTCCGTAATTAACAAGGATGATGAAAAATATGGAGCTTTAAAGGATTGTTCAAAAGCGCGTGTTGTTTCTTATGCGATAAATAGTGAAGCAGATTATCGTGCTATTAATATTAAGATGAGTTCACAAGGTACGCAATTTGACTTGGTATATTCAGGTCATATGTATTCGGTTAAGACAAATTTAGTGGGTAACTTTAATGTTTATAACTTATTAGCTGTTATTGCAGCACTTAATGAAACAGGTTACGATTTAGAAAGAATCATTGAAAAATGTGCACATATTGCCCAAGTTGAAGGTCGTATGGAACGTATTGATTGTGGTCAGCCATACAACGTAATCGTTGATTTTGCACATACACCAGATGGTATGGAAAAAATGATGCAGTTTGGACGTAGTGTCACAATGCCAGGTCATCGTTTGATTGCGGTATTTGGATCAGCAGGTAAACGTGATGTACATAAGCGTAAAGTCTTTGGTGAACTTGCCGATAAGTATTGTGACTATATCATAGTGACAGAAGACGATCCTCGTGATGAAGATTCTAAAAAAATTGCCGAACAAATCAAGTCAGGTATTCAAAATACACCACATGTGTTTGTACAAGATCGCTATGAAGCCATTCATCAGGCAATCAGCTCAGCCCAAGAAGGAGATACGGTATTGCTTCTTGGTAAGGGGGATGAAAGCTTTATCTATCGTGAAAATGGGAGAGCCCCTTGGGTTGGCGACAATGTAGCGGCTAAAGAGTGTATACAGGCAAGTTTAGCTTAAAAAATCAAATTGTGCTTGCATTATATGAAATCTTTGATATAATATTTTTGCTAATCTTGGGAAGGGAGGTTTGTGAATATGCCAAAAGTAGTTCTTAAAGAAAACGAAGGACTTGATGACGCTTTAAGAAGATTTAAACGTCAGGTTTCTCGTAATGGCACCCTTGCTGAGGCGCGCAAAAGAGAATTTTACGTAAAACCAGGTGTACGCAGAAAGTTAAAATCTGAAGCTGCACGTAAAGCACGTAGAGGTAAATAATCTGCATTTTTAATGCAGATTTTTTTTCTTGAGGAGGAGATTTGTGTCTTTTTTTGAATTTGATTGTTCCGATAGAACATTTGAAGAGATTCAGATTTTTGCAGGATTTCAAGATTCCAATTTGGATATGTTGAGTAAATGCTTTAAATCTGTATGTATGATTCGTGACCAAAAAATCAAAGTGGAAGTAAATGAGACTTTATCTGCACATAAAGTAGAAGAAGTCATTGAGGCTTGTTTTTCAATTATTGATACGCAGCATCGTTTAAATTCACTAGATGTAAGTTATATTTGTTCTTTGGCTTTTAAGAATCGTTTAAAAGATTTTAAGGCTCATCAGCTACAGGCTGTATGTAAGACGAAAACAGGTAAAATGATTTATCCAAAAACAATTGGACAAGCTATTTTATGTGATGCGATGCGTCATAATGAAATTGTTTTTGCGACAGGGGTTGCTGGTACTGGTAAAACCTATCTTGCGGTAGCTTATGCGGTGAGCATGTTAAAGAGTGAACGAGTCGAAAAAATCATTCTTACGCGCCCAGCTGTTGAGGCAGGGGAATCCCTTGGCTTTTTACCTGGTGATATGAAGGAAAAGGTAGATCCTTATCTAAGGCCTTTATATGATGCATTAAATGAGATGCTAGGTTTAGAAACAGTTGAAAAGTATGTGGAGAAACAAGTCATTGAAATTGCACCTTTAGCGTTTATGCGTGGACGTACCTTAAATGATGCCATTGTGATTTTGGATGAAGCACAGAATGCGACGTGTGCACAGATGAAGATGTTTTTAACACGTATGGGTAAAAATTGTAAGATGGTTGTAACGGGAGATGTTACACAGATCGATTTAATCAAGAAAAAGGATTCAGGTTTGATGCAGGCTTGTACAATCTTGGATCATATTGAGGGTATTTCAATCATTCATTTGGAAAATAGTGATGTGGTTCGAAATCCATTGGTTCAAAAAATTATTGAACGTTATGCCAAGGTTGAATAATTTGACTTTGACTGTTATAATAATTAACTGTAAAAAATAAAATGAAAGGTGATAAATCTATGGGAAGACATTTTGAGGTTCGTGCTGCAGCAATGCAGAAGACAGCCAATGCGAAGGCAAAAATTTATTCTAGATATTCGAAAGAGATTTTAGTTGCTGCAAAAAACGGTGACCCTAATCCAGATATGAACCAAACTTTAAAGAAGGCCATTGATCGTGCGAAGGCAAACAACGTGCCAGCTGACGTAATCAAGCGTGCTATCGAAAAAGCAAAAAGTAGTGCTGATGAAAGTTATTCAAGTGCTCGTTATGAAGGATTTGGACAGGGTGCTGGATCTACAATCATCATTGATTGTTTGACAGATAACGCAAACCGAACAATCGCAAACTTAAGAGCTTGTTTTAATAAATCACACGCTAAATTAGGTGTTGGTGGATCTGTATCATTTGGATATGAACACTTAGGTGTAATCGTTATTCAATATGATAATGAAGAAGCTATGATGGACGCATTATTGGAAGCAGAAATCGAATTAAATGACATCGAAATCGAAGAAGGATATATGACAATTACGGTAGATCCAACACAATTAGATGACGCAAAAGTTGTTGTTGAAAAATTGATTCCTGATGTTAAATTTGAAGTCTTAGAAGATAAGATGATTCCAAATGAAGAAGTTGAACTTCATGGTGAAGATTTAACTTTATTCAAACGTTTAGTTACTTTACTAGATGAAGTTGATGATGTACAGAATGTATATCACAATGTTTCAAATCTAGATGAAGCTGAATAATTAATCCTAAGAAAAAGAAGAAAATAAGGATATACTGTAGAGAGAAAATGGCTGGTGAAAATTTTCGTAGAATACTTATTGGGACACTTTGGAGGAGTTGGACAAAAACCAACCGTTTGTCGCGTTAAGACTTGAGGTGTATACTTTACGTATAAAATAAGGTGGTACCGCGTTTAAAACGTCCTTATATCAGGGCGTTTTTTTGTTTATTTAAAGGAGGAAAACGCATGGCATATCAAATTCCTAGAGGTTGTCAGGATGTATTTGGAAATGAATCCTACAAATGGCAAGCTCTTGAACAAACATTAAGAAGTTTCTGTTACATGTACAATTATGATGAAATTCGAACACCTATTTTTGAACATACAGAAGTCTTCAAAAGAGAAAACGACTCAAGTGATATGGTAAACAAAGAAATGTATACTTTTAAACTTGAAAACTCAAAAACATCATTAACACTTCGTCCAGAAGGAACTGCTGGTGTTGTTCGGAGTTTTGTTGAAAATAAAATGTTCGCAAATCCTGATCTACCCGCAAAATTCTATTATATGGGACCTATGTCAAGACATGAACGTCCTCAAAAAGGGAGAATGCGTATTTTCAACCAGTTTGGTGTAGAGGCTTTAGGTGTTAAAAGTCCTTATGTCGATGTAGAAACAATCGTACTTGCATTCTCAATTCTTAAATCACTAGGATTAAATGACATTAAAGTATGTCTAAATACATTAGGTGATGATGAGTCTCGTGCAAACTATCGTAGTGCATTAAAAGCATATTTTGCTCCTTATGTAGATGAGTTGTGTGGGGATTGTAAACGTCGTTATGAACAAAATCCATTACGTATTTTAGACTGTAAAGTAGATCATGATCATGAATGCATGAAGAATGCACCTAAGATGTCAGACTATTTAAATGAAGCCAGTCAAGAATACTTCAATACTGTATGCGAATTATTAGATAAATTAGATATTCCTTATGAAGTAGATGACAAGTTGGTTCGTGGATTGGATTACTATACTCATACAGTATTTGAGATTGTATCTATGAATTCAGAAATGGGTGCACAATCCACAGTTTTAGCAGGTGGACGTTATGATGGATTGATTTCATATTTTGGTGGACCCGAAGGCATGAGTGGTATTGGATGGGCTCTAGGTATGGAACGTCTATTGATTGCCTTAGAAGCTGAAGGTATTGAATTGGAACAAAAACCGGCATTAGATGCTTATGTAATGTGCCTTGATAAAGAAGCTAGAACCTATGCATTTGAAGTGTTGACTGAGCTTAGAGCATATGGATATCGTTGTGATATGGATATGATGGAAAGAAGCTTTAAGGCACAATTTAAGGCTGTGGATCGTGCAAAGGCTAAACTAGCGATTTTGATTGGTAAATCGGAATTGGAAGAAAAGAAAGTCACAGTTAAAAATATTGCACATAAAGAACAAGAAACTATTAGTGTTGATGAATTGATTCCATATGTTGATTCTTTATTAGAAGAAGAAAGTCATCATCATCACGAACAGGAAGGAGAATAGAAATGTATAGAACTCATAACAATGGAGAGTTGCGTTTTCAAGATGTAAATTCAGAAGTCACTTTATGTGGCTGGGTTGCGAAACGCCGTAATTTTGGAGCTTTGGTCTTTATCGATTTAAGAGATCGTTATGGTATTACACAACTTGTATTCAATGAAGATATAGCAAAACAAATTAGTGATGTACGTAATGAATATGTACTACAAGTAAAGGGAACGGTTGTTGAAAGAAAAGACAAAAACCCTAAGCTTGCAACAGGTGAAATTGAAGTTGTAGTTCGTGAAGTAAAAATTGTGAATACAGCTATCACTACACCAATGATCATTGCGGATGAAACAGATGCTTTAGAGGATACTCGTTTAAAATATCGTTATTTAGATTTAAGAAGACCAGTTCTTCAAAAGAACCTAATCTTAAGAAACCGTATTACTTTATTAGTTCGTAATTATTTAGCTAAATATGGTTTTACAGAAGTGGAAACACCTATTTTATGTCGTTCGACTCCAGAAGGTGCACGTGACTATTTAGTACCTAGTCGTATTAGTAAAGGGGAATTCTATGCACTTCCACAATCGCCTCAGCTATATAAACAGTTATTGATGGTTGGTGGAATGGATCGCTACTTCCAAATTGCTCGTTGTTTTAGAGATGAAGATTTAAGAGCAGACCGTCAACCTGAATTCTCACAGATCGATATTGAAATGAGTTTTGTGGACGAAGAAGATATTTGGTCAATGACAGAAGGTTTGATGAAAGAAATCTTCAAAGATATCAAGGGAATTGATCTACCAGAATTTAAACGTATTCCATATGATACTTGTATGGAAAGATATGGTTCCGATAAACCAGATTTACGTTTTGACATGCCTTTGTATAATGTCAGTGAAGTATTCGCAAACACTGAATTTAAAGTGTTTGAAAATTGCTTAAATGAAGGTGGCATCATCCAGGCTATGAATGTTAAAAATGGGGCGGACAAATTCTCAAGAAAGCAATTGGATAAACTACAAGATTATGTAAAAGTATATGGTGCAAAAGCGCTTGCTAACTTAAAATTAACAGCGGAAGGCTTTGCGGGAAGTGTCACAAAAGTTTTATCCGATGCTGAAAAAGAAGCATTGCGTACCATGTTGAATATCGAAGAAAATGATATTGTATTCTTTGTAGCGGATAAGAAGAAAGTGGCTCAATCCTCACTTGGTGCATTGCGTGTGAAATTAGGCCATGATTTAGATTTGATCAACAAAGATGCCTATGAATTCTTATGGGTTACTGATTTTCCAATGTTTGAATATGATGAAAATGAAAACCGTTATGTAGCGGCTCACCACCCATTCACATCACCTAACTTAGAAGATGTCGATAAATTGTTGAGTGATCCAGCACATTGTTATTCTAGAGCTTATGACTTAGTGTTAAACGGCTATGAGTTATTATCAGGATCCATTCGTATTCATGATCAAAAGCTTCAAGAAAAAGTATTTGAAGCTATCGGTATGACTTTAGAAGAAGCGCATGAAAAATTTAGCTGGTTTATGGATGCATTCCAATATGGAACTCCACCTCATGGAGGTGTAGGTATTGGTCTAGAACGTTTAACTATGATTTTAGCTGGTACAGACAACATTCGTGATGTCGTCGCTTTCCCTAAAACAGCAAGTGCATCGGATTTAATGGCACAGGCACCAAGTCCTGTAGATCCAGCACAATTAAAAGAATTGGGTATTGAAACAAAGTAAGACAGGGATTTTTTCCTGTCTTTTCTTATCAAAAAAACAAGTCATCTAGACTTGCTTATCTAAAAAATATGTAGCCTCCATATCGGCAGTACTTAGCGCAAAGGCAAGCGGGAACAATTCAAAAGCTTTACCCACATTATTGACTGGATCGCTTCCAGAAAATCCCATATGATAACGAATCGCAAACGCTTCTTCACGCGTTATACGCATGAATGGCTGAATCATATAGACACTTTTTTCACCATGACCAAATGGAATATTGTCTTCAAATTCAAAAACATCCACTTGATGCCACTCACCATCGATTTTCTTGTTTCTTGTACCTTTTTTATAGACATTGATCTTACATACATCATGAAGTAGGGCAACCAGAGCAATGGTTTCATCGCTGTAGTGCATATTGTACGTATCTTGAACTCTTTGTCTTGACAGATAATCCTTTAAACAATGATACACATGTACACTGTGTTCACAAAGACCACCTTCCATGTTGCCATGAAAACGTGTGCTTGCAGGGGCCGTAAAAAAATCAGAGTGAACTCCTTCTAAGAATTCTAGAAAGGTATCGGCACCTTCACGATGGATATTTTCTTTATAGATTTGAATAAATTCTTCTTTTGCGTTCATACTTTTTACCTATTTAAAAAGCCCAAGAACATGAGATCTTTCCCTGTTAAGTACAGGTGGGCAATCTGTGAACAGCATTAGGATCCCCACGCGTAGCGGGTCTTCAACACAACAATTCAACATCCGATTTCCCTTATCTCGAGTGTAGGAAAAATTAATGTCCTTAGGCATTTCTATAATAACGAACTTCATATTAGAATACAAGTCTTGACTTTTTAGTATCTAATGTGCATAGTTGCAAGTACCCTTAAAAAAAAGTAAAATATAAAAGGTGAAATTATGGATGGAATTTTAATTATTGATAAACCGTATGGTATGACAAGCCATGATGTTGTAAATTGGCTTCGAAAAAAATATAAACAAAAAAAATTTGGACACACAGGTACGCTCGATCCCAACGCAACCGGCGTTTTAGTTGTTCTTTGTGGAAAGTCGTGTAAATTATTACAATTTTTGAGTGATACAGATAAAGAATATATAGGACAGATCGAATTTGGTAAAAGTACATCAACCGATGATATTTGGGGTGAAGTGGAAGCTGAAAAAGAAGTGAATTTGGATTTTTGTTTTTCAGAGGAACTTCAAAAATTTGTTGGTAAGAACCATCAATTGGTGCCAAAGACTTCCAATAAAAAAGTGAATGGGAAAAAATTAATGGACTATCAAAGAGAGGGACTTGAAGTTCCTAAAATCTATAGTGATATTGAAATTTATTCGATGGAAGATCTTGGTGACTACAGTTTTAAAGTAGCATGTTCGAGTGGAACGTATGTTCGTAGTATTTGTCGTGATTTGGCTTTAAATACAAATAATCTAGGTTGTATGAAAAGTTTAAGACGAACTAAGGTTGGTCGCTTTACAATTGATCAGGCTCAAACACTAGAATATCTTGAAACACAAGAACCCGTCCTATATCCTTCAATCTATGTATTGGATCATTTAGATAAGATTGACTATCAACCGATTCAAGATGTGTACCAAGGAAAACGCATTCGTTTAGATAATCTAAATCAAGAAGTATGTATTTTAGATGCAGGTGAGCCTATCGCAATTTATGAAAAAGAGCGTGAAGGAATTTTTAAGAGTAAAAGAGGTCTATGGTAATGGAAGTCATTCGTATTGATTATTTACATGTACAAGAAAATTTGCCAAAGAGTTCTTGTTGTATTGGCTTCTTTGATGGCCTGCATACAGGGCATCAGGCATTGCTTAAGAATTGTATTGCTAAAGCCAAAGAGTTAAACATTAAAAGTGGTTTGATCACATTTGATCCAGATCCTTGGAGAATCTTTTTTCCAGATCGTGTATGTCGTCATATCACAACGTTAGAAGATCGTATCTATTTGGCAAGCGTCATGGGTATTGAAGTGATGTATGTCATTACTTTCTCTAAGAATTTTGCAGCCTTAGATGTAGATGCCTTTCATATGTTGTTAAAAAAGATGAATGTAGCACATATTACTTGTGGATTTGATTTTAAATATGCTTCAAAGAATACAGGAAATGTGGATACAATTTCTTCACAAAACTACTTTGATGTTTCAGTGATTGCCAGTGTAAATTCGAAAAACGAAAAAATCTCATCCAGTCGCATTGAGCCATTGATTCAAAGTGGCAAGATTGATTTAGCCAATGAATTATTGGGGTATATGTATTCGATTGAAGGCGTGATTGAACATGGCTTTAAACGTGGCAGTACACTATTGAAGTTTCCAACCGCAAATCTTGGGGCAAATCCCGATTATTTAGTGCCTTCTAGTGGTGTTTATGCAGGTTTTGTATATGTGGATGATACATTTTATGGGGCTATGATCAACGTGGGAAACAATCCTACTTTTAAAAATACAAAAGTTTCTATTGAAGCGCATATCTTTGATTTTGATCAAGATATTTATGAACGACAAGTACGCTTTTTCTTCTTGAAAAAGACGCGAAATGAGATTCGTTTTGATGGTTTTGAAGCCTTAAAGAAACAGTTACAGAGTGATATTGTTACTTGTAAAAAGGTGATTTTGCATGAAAAGCAGTATGTAACAAAAACCGCATCACTTTGGGGTGCGAAAGTTTTTGAGTTTAAATAACTTTTTTGGTATACTTAAAGAGAAGTGAAGGTGAAATTATGGCGAAAGAATATATCGAGCTAGAACCAGGCAATGAATATGGTGTTATTTCTTTAAATAAAACAGTTTTTTCTACAATCGCAAAGAACGTGATCGAAGAAGATGAAAATGTTCAGATTGCAGAAGGAACAAAACCATTTAAGACAGGAATTGTCACTCGTGTTGAGGACAATAAATTGACTTTATCGATTCCTGTAAAAGTGAACCACAAATCAAATGTAAGTGATGTTTGTTTAAATCTACAAAACAAGATCTTTGAAAGTATTTCTTATATGACAGACTTTAAACCTGAAGCGATTGAAATTCAGGTAACTGGATTTATTTTTTAAGGAAATCTTTCAAAGGTTTCCTTTTTTAATTTTATGAGTGTATCTTTTGAAAATTATCTTGTGGTAGGTATTAGTTCAAGAGCTTTATTTAACTTAGAAAAAGAAAATGAGGTTTTTGAAAAAGAAGGATTAGACGCATATCGTGACTATCAAATTGTTCACGAAAATGATGTGTTAAGTCCGGGTAGTGGTTTTGCGTTGGTTAAAAACTTATTAAACATCAATAAACTCACGAATCGAAAACTTGTTGAAGTTATTGTGATGTCAAGAAATAGTGCGGATACGTCTTTGCGTATCATTCACTCACTAGAACATTATGATATGGACATTGGTCGAATGGTTTTGAGTGGTGGAGAAGACATCAGTCGTTATTTATCGGCGTTTGGTGTCGATTTATTCTTATCGTGTAATGAAAACGATGTATCCAATGCGATTCATGCAGGCTTTGCGGCTGGTATGATTTATGACAGAGATACTAAATATAGTTTTCCTGACAATCAGATTCGTATCGCCTTTGATGCGGATGCCGTATTATTTTCGGCTGAATCGGAAAAGATCTATCAGGAACATGGTTTAGAAGCATTCAATGAAAATGAGATTCTAAACCAGGATATTGCCTTACAAAAAGGTCCAATGGCTTCTTTATTAAAGAGTTTATCTTGGCTTCAAAATGAAACTAAAGATTTAAATGTATTAAGAACAGCGATTGTAACAGCACGAAACAAAGATACGGGTGTTCGTGTAATAAAAACTTTAAGAGCATGGAATATTGTCGTAGATGAAGTATTCTTTATGCAAGGCGCTAAAAAAGCGGATGTATTAGCCTGCTTTGGTGCCAATATATTTTTTGATGATCAAGACGTGCATGCAGGGCCTGCAAGTGAAGTAGTACCAAGTGCACGCGTACCATATAAAGAAGGAGATATGTAGATGAATAGACATGAACAACGTGTAGTTGCGATGCAAAGTGTGTATCAACACTTATTATTAGGAAAGGATATTCGTAAATGCGTATTTGATGTAATGAAAGGTTCAAATGACATTGATGGATATTTATATAGTTTAACAATGGGAACTATTGAAAACAAAGAAGCTTTCGAACAAAAAATCAATGAATTATTACGTGATGACTGGGATTTTGATCGTTTAAGTATGTTAGAACAAGCCATTCTTTTAATTTCTTTCCAGGAAATCTTGGCAAACGATACACCGAAAGCTGTTGTAATCAACGAAGCGATTACTTTGGCTAAAAAGTATTGCGATGATAATTCTTATAAATTATTAAATGGAGTTCTTGACCAGCTATGAGAAACGAAATGGTTGTAAGTATTTCTAGTGTTATTGCTCGCATTAAAAATGTTTTAACACAAACCATGGATCTAGATGGCATCTGGATTCAGGGTGAAATCAGCAACCTGACAAAACACAGATCGGGACATTATTATTTTTCTTTGAAAGATAAAAGTGGAGAAATGAGTTGTGTTATGTTTTCAAGTTATGTATCACGTTTAAACTTCAATGTAGAAGAAGGTATGCGTGTTTTAGTTTCAGGAAGTATTAATGTGTATGAACAAAGGGGCAGTCTTCAGCTTGTGATTCGTCAAATGAAACAAGATGGTTTAGGTGATTTATATCTTGAATTTGAAAAAAGAAAACAAGATCTTTTAAGGGCTGGCTATTTTGATGAAAGTCATAAGAAGGCTAAACCTGACTATATTGAAAATATTGGTGTTGTAACTGGAGCACAGGCTGCTGCCTTACAAGATGTATTATCAACCATTCAAAGGCGTTGGCCGATGATGAAGGTTACTTTATATCCTAGTTTAGTGCAAGGTAGTTTTGCACCTAAAAGTTTGATTCAATCCTTGAAAGAGGCTGATACTCATAATCATGATGCCTTATTGATTGTTCGTGGTGGAGGAAGCTTTGAAGATTTGTTCTGTTTTAATGATATCCAGCTTGTAAAGACGATTTACAGTTTAAATACATATATTGTCAGTGGTGTAGGTCATGAAGTGGATACAACATTATGTGATCTTGTCTGTGATCATCGAAGTGTAACCCCTACAGCAGCTGCACAATGGGTGACTTTGGATCAATATGAAGTGATGACTCAAATTTTGAAGGATAGAGAATTGTTGAGGCAAAACATGTCTATGATTTTAAATCACAACAAGTTAAAACTGGATTCGTATAAGAATCATCCGTATTTAAAGGATCCAAAATCTTTTATTATAGAAAAACAATTAAAACTAGATGGCTACAATACACAAATTGAACATGTACTAGAGCTTGAGCTGCAAAAGAAAAATGTGATCAAGAATTATACACAACAAATGCATTTGCGTATGATGAATATAGTAAAGGTACAAGAAAATAAACTAGCTATGGTGCCTGAAAAACTAAGATCGAATATGCAAGTTTTACTACAAAATTCTAGACATTCTTTACAAAAAAATTGTGCTTTATTGGATGCCTATTCACCTTTAAAGGTACTTTCTCGTGGTTATAGTATCTCAAAGATTGAAGATAAAGTTATTAAGCATGTCAAAGATGTCGCAAGTGATGATATAATGGTGACAAGAGTAAATGATGGTGTGATCACTTCATGTGTTGTATCCACTAAGGAGGAATAAAATGGCCGCTAAACAAATGAAATTTCAAGAGGCGATGAAGCGATTGGATGAAATCGTGGCTTTGTTAAATAATAATGAATTGGAGCTTGAAGAGGCCATGTCATTATTTGAGGAAGGCTTGAAATTGAGTGCGCAATGCGAAAAACAATTAAAAAAATTTGAAACAAAAATGGATCAGTTGATGGAGGTGAATCAAGATGATGGTGAATAAAGAATTCGAAGATTATTTATTAATGCGAGTACATGAAAATGATGATTGTCGTACAAAAGATGCAATGGCCTATTCATTGATGAATGGGGGTAAGCGTGTACGTCCTACTTTGTTGTTTTCTGTACTAGAAGGCTATGGAATCGATGCAAGAGTTGGATATCCATGTGCTTGTGCCATTGAAATGATTCATACATATTCATTGGTTCATGATGATCTTCCAGCTATGGATAATGATGATTTACGTCGAGGTAAACCAAGTTGTCATAAAGCTTATGATGAGGCAACTGCCATTCTTGCGGGCGATGGACTATTGACGAAGGCATTTGAAGTTGTATTGGATAGTGAATGTAGTGCTGAACAAAAAGTAGCTTTAGTAAAGGCTCTTTCTTGGTATGCCGGGATTGATGGCATGATTTATGGACAAACTTTAGATTTACAGTCTGAAAATGATCCAAATCCAACACTTGCACTTTTACAGGAAATTGATCACTACAAGACTAGCAAATTATTAACATTACCATTGGTTTGTGGATGTATCTTAGCGAATAAATTCGATGATGTTGAACACTTCCGTAAGATTGGTCTTGTGTTAGGTCTTGAATTCCAGATGCAGGATGATATTTTGGATGTTACTGGTAGTGAAGAAGTGGTTGGAAAATCATTGAGTGATGTAGATAATCATAAAGTTACAGCTGTATCTTTATTAGGGCTTCAAGGTGCTAAAGATATGGTTGCTAGCTATGATGAAACAATTCGTAAAGAACTAGGTTTTGTGAGTTGTGATGTAACTTCACTGACAAAAGTATTGGATACTTTATTAAAGCGTACATATTAATATATGGAATTTCTTTGAAAAAAGGGGTATATTAATAATAGCTAAAACTAGTCTTTAGCGGACTAGTTTTTTTAACGAGGGTTATAAAATGAGAAAGATTAGTCAAGTGTATGACATTGAGTCACCTAGTCAAATCAAAGATATGTCAATCGATGAGCTTACACAATTGTGCAGCGATATTCGAACTTTTTTAATCGAGTCGATTTCGAAAACAGGCGGACATTTATCGAGTAATCTTGGGATTGTCGAAGTCACAGTTGCGATGCACTATGTCTTTGATTCACCAAAAGATAAAATGATTTTTGATGTAGGGCACCAATGTTACACACATAAACTATTAACAGGAAGATCCACTCAATTTGCGACATTACGTAAAAAGGGTGGGCTTTCAGGATATCAAAAGCGAAGTGAAAGTAAGTATGACTGCTGGGAAGCAGGACACTCTTCTACTTCTTTATCTGCCGCACTCGGCTATGCGATTGCACGTGATTTAATGCATGATGATTATCAAGTTGTTGCTGTAATTGGAGACGGTTCATTAACGGGTGGTATGGCACTAGAGGCTTTAAATGATATTGGTTCTAAACAAAAGAAGATGGTCATCATCTTTAATGATAATAATATGTCGATTTCTAAAAATTATAGTGGTGTTGAAAAACGAATTACAGATATTCGTGCTTCTCACTTATATATAGATTTAAAACATGATGTTAAAAACAACTTAAAATCCAATAAATTAGGAACTAACGTATTGAATACATTGTCACATTTCCGTGATAAAATCAAAGATGAAGTGATCGATGCTCCATTATTTAAAGAGTTTAACTTAGATTATATGGGACCTGTTGATGGCCATGATATTGCTAGCTTGATCAAAGTTTTTCAGGCTGCCAAAGAACACGATGGCCCCATTGTTGTACATGTCCTAACACAGAAAGGAAAAGGCTATAAATTTGCGGAACAAGATAAAGTAGGTAAGTGGCATGGAGTCAGTCCGTTTGATGTCGCAACGGGAAAATCTTTGTGTTTACTTCCACCTAATGAAATTTCCTGGTCACAAGTGATCTCAAATACGGTTATGGATCTGGCGGAAAAAGATAAGAGTATTGTTGCAATCACACCCGCAATGGCGCAGGGTAGTAAATTATTAGAATTTCAAAAACGTTATCCAGATCGTTTTTTTGATTGTGGAATAGCAGAACAGCATGCCGTGACAATGGCTTGTGCTATGGCTTTAGGTGGATTAAAACCATTTGTGAGTATTTATTCGTCTTTCCTTCAAAGAGCTTATGATCAAGTCAACCACGACATGGCAAGAATGAATGTGCCTATTGTGCTTGGAATTGATCGTTGTGGCTTAGTTGGAGATGATGGTGAAACGCATCAAGGTGTGTTTGATATTGCGATGCTTAGAAGTATTCCAAATCTTGTCTTATCTCAGCCAAAAGATGCCAAAGAAGCACAGAATATGATTTATACGGCCTTTGCCTCTAAAAAACCATTTTGTGTACGTTATCCTAGAGGAAATGTGAGATACGCAAAAAACAAGTCGTATTCATTGATTCCAATTGGTACTTGGGAAAAATTTGTGGTTGGAACACCAACGCAAATTGTGATCACATATGGACCAGATGTGGATCATGTGATCAATAAGGCAAGAGAAAATCAGATTGGCTTACTTGTTGTCAATGCACGTTTCTTTAAACCAATCGATGAAGTTATGATGAAAGATTTATTAAAATTAAATCTTCCAATTACGGTTTATGAAACGGACATTAAGAAGGGCGGCTTATCGAGTGCTATTTTAGAATATATGAATACATTGGATGAAAAAATTCATGTATTAGCTATTGGCGATCACTATGTATGTCATGGTTCGATTCGTTCTTTACGTATTCAAGAAGGTATTAGCACAGAATGTTTATTTGAGGAACTAGAAAAAAATGGATAAGATTCGTTTAGATAAAGCTTTACTCAATCAGATATCGTCTCGTGCAAAAGCACAGGATATGATTAAAGAAGGTAAAATCAGTGTCAATGGAAAAGTAATCACAAAGGCTAGTTTTTTAGTTGGGGATGAAGATGATATTGTCGTAACACATACTGAGGATGAATTTGTTTCCCGTGGTGCCTTTAAACTAAAGGGTTGTTTAGATAAGTACAATGTGAATATTCAAAATCAGGTTGTATTAGATATTGGTGCGAGTACAGGTGGATTTACGGATGTATGTCTTCGATATGGAGCAAAAAAAGTATATGCCTTAGATGTAGGTCATCTTCAACTTGCCAAAGAATTAGATCAAGATTGTCGTGTAATCAAAATGGAAGGGCATAACGCTCGTGAAATTGTACCAGAATGGTTTAATGAATCGATTGATTTTATGTGTATGGATGTTAGTTTTATATCTTGTAAGACCATATTGGAACATGTATTACGTGTTTTATCCATTCGTCATATTGCGATACTTGTAAAACCACAATTTGAGTGTGGTCCCACTGCTTTGAATAAGCATGGCGTTCTAAATAATTCTAAGCTTGCCTTACAGATTGTTGAAGATGTAAAATCTTTTCTATTTCAATATTATGGAAGTGTTGAAGCGATGCCAAGCATTCTAGAAGGAAGAAGTGGCAATCAGGAGTATATGGTGTATGCCAAAGATTTAAGAATATCTTAATGTGAAGATATTCTTATTTTTTTGTTTTCTCGTTCACATGGATTATAATCGTTTATTTTCCTTTAGATTTACGTTAAAATAGTAAGTAGACTTGAGGTGGTTTTGTGATTGAACAATTGTCAGTAAAAGATTATGTATTATTTAAATCTTGTATCATAGACTTTACAGATGGAATGAGTGTGATTACCGGAGAAACAGGTGCTGGTAAATCATTATTGATCGATGCGATTGGCTATTTGAGTGGAAATCGAATTAAATCGAATGTGATTCGCAATGGAAAAGATAAGGCAATCTTATCGATGGTTTTAACATCGAATGATAGAGTCAATGCGATCTTAGAAGAGAATGGCTTTGAAGTTGATGATCAAGTGATTATTTCGCGTACTATTTTAAATAATAATAAGAGTACCGTACGCATCAATCAACAGATCACGACGCTATCTTTTGTGCGTAAGATTGTCAATCTATTGGTCGATATTCATTCGCAAATGGATACGTATCGTTTAATGGACACATCTGTTCAAATGGAATTGTTGGATAGTTATGCGAAGACTATGGATTTAAAAGCTTCTGTAAAGGAAGCGTATGTGAAGTATTCAAATGTCTTACATGAATTAGAAACATTAAAAAACGAAGAATTTTCGGATGCCGAATTGGAATTTTTAACGACACAGTTGGATGAAATTGAGAATGCGAACATTCAAGAAGATGAATTGGATGCATTAAATGATCAGATTCACGAGGCAACCAGCTGGTATAAAAATTCAGAGGATCTTTCGTCTTGTCTATATGAAATTGATAAAGAAAATGGAGCGTTAGATTCTTTATATACTTTATATAAACAAGCTTCAAAATCACCCATCTTAAATGACTATGAAGAATCATTCAAAAATCTATATTATTCTTTACAAAGTGTGGATGAAGAATTGAAGCATATGCGTGATACACATTCTAATGATTCTTTAGATTTGGATAGTCTACAAAGTCGTCAATATTTGATCAAGAAATTATATCGTAAATATGGTGGTTCATATACGAGTTTAATGGAGTCTAAAAAGAGTATCACAGATAAGATCGATCGAATCATTCATCGGCAGGATGTGTTTGACAAATTGGAAAAAGAAAAAGAAGAATCGTTTACGGCGTATATGAAGTTGGCAAAAGCATTGTCATTGAAAAGAAAAGCGTGTTTTAAAGAACTGGAATCAAAAGTGATGGAACATTGTAAAGACTTGATGTTAGAAAATGCTCGCTTTATGATTTCTTGTATGGAAAAGAAACCTTCCAGCAATGGAATTGATGACATTGAATTTCTAGTTTCTATGAATCTAGGACAGGATTTTTCAAGTTTGAGTGCTTCTGCATCTGGAGGAGAACTTTCAAGATTGATGTTGGCATTAAAAGTGGTGTTCCAAGCTTCGAATGGCATTGAAACCATCATCTTTGATGAAATTGACACGGGTGTGAGTGGTAAAGTTGCCTTAGCTATGGGTGCTAAGATGAAGGCTTTATCCAAAAATTACCAAGTTTTATGTATTACCCACTTGGCCAGTGTTGCTGTCTATGCTAATACGCATTATTTGGTCAATAAAAAGGCATCTGCAAGTGAAACCATCACAAGTGTACAAGAACTTGATCAAGACAAAACGATTCAAGAATTAGCTGTAATGACAAGTGGGGAAGCGAGTCCAAAAGCAAAAGAATCGATGCAAGATCTATGGGTGAAGATTCATGGCTAGAGTCATATTACATATTGATTTAAATGCCTTTTTTGCGAGTTGTGAAGAAATAAAGAATCCGGATTTGAAAGAGTTTCCGGTTGCGGTAGGTTCCACTTCAAAGCGAGGCGTGATTTCAACTGCGAACTATGAAGCTAGAAAATATGGTGTGCATAGTGCGATGCCTGTTTATGAGGCTTTGCGTCTATGTCCAGATTTAGTATTGATCCAAGGTGATTATGGCTATTATCGTTCCATGTCCGCTCAGTTTTTTTCGTATTTAAAAACATTTACCCATCAAATTGAACCGGCGAGTATAGATGAGTGTTACATGGATGTAACGGATATTATTAAGCGCTATAAAAGGCCTTTGGATCTTGTATTTGAAATTCAAAATGGTGTTTATGAAAAGTGTCATTTGAATTGTTCGATTGGTGTTGCGCCCAATCGTTTTCTTGCGAAAATGGCGAGTGACATGCGTAAACCCAAAGGAATCACGGTTTTAAGAAAGTCAGAGCTTTCAACAAAACTATGGCCTTTAAAGATCCATGAAATGAATGGCATTGGTAAAAAGAGCGTGCCTATTTTAAATGAAATGGGTATTTATACGATTGGTGATTTTGCGGATGAAAAGAATGAACAAAAGATCATACATAGATTGGGTAAATCGTCTTATTCTTTGATTCAAAAGGCAAGAGGGAATTCGAGTGCGACTTTATGTTATTCAACTACACAAAAGAGTATTTCGATTTCTAGAACATATTCCAATGATCTATATTCAATTGATGAAGTGAATAGTTGTCTTGAGAATATCGTTCGAGAACTAACGCACAAGATGCAGCAAGAAAATCAAAAAGGAAAACTTGTTACGTTAACTTTACGAGATACAGCGTTTCATAATGTGTGTCACAGTATGAATTTAAGTCAGTATGCGAATACGTATCCTATGATTTTTGGGGCTTGCCGGCAATTGTTAGAAGAATATTTTGAACCCATTGGCTATCGCTATATAGGTGTACATATTGGGTCTTTAAAAGATGCCCAACAGATTGTAGAACAGATGGATTTATTTGAAGCTCCACAAGAAAATACGGATTATATATTGAATCGTCTGAATGAAAAAATGGATAGTAAATGTTTTATAAAAGCGAGTGATTTATTGAAGAAGGAGGATGCCAGTTGAGTTTAACTTTAGATTATTTTATGGATGAAAACTTGAAGTTATATCAAGATAATGAGCATTTTCGTTTTAATACAGATACAAAACTTTTAGCTAAATTTGTGCATTTAAAAAAACAGGAGCGTATTTTAGATATTGGTACCAATAATGCGGCTTTACTCGTTTATTTTGATCAATTTAATGTCAAAGAACTTGTGGGTGTTGAAATATTAGAACAGACTAGTAAGGTTGCTCAAAAGAATGCGGATATGTTTATCAAGCATCCTGTAAAAATTGTCAATCAGCCAATACAAAAATATGAAGATGATTTGTTTGATGTGATTGTTTCCAATCCGCCATACTTTAAAATGGATGCCAATCAGCTTCCGGAACAATTGAATTTTCGTCATTTGGGGAGAATGGAAGAGAATTTGACATTGGAACAATTGGTCTTTCATGCGAATCGATTATTGAAGAGTTATGGGCGCTTTTATATGGTGCATCGTCCGAATCGTTTAAATGAGATCAATAAAGTTTTGTATGCGAATCACTTTAGTATTCGTAACTTGCAGTTCGCATATGATCATCGTGACAACCAAGTAAAATCGGTTTTGATTGAAGCCATAAAAGAGTCAAATTGTGACATGAAGGTATTAGAACCAATTTACATTTAATTTGTGTTATAATACATTTATGGAATTAAAAGACGCATTTGAGGATTATCGCTTATATTTGAATGTTCTACAAAGAAAATCAAAGAAAACGCAACAATCGTATCTTCATGATATTGAGGTGTATTTAAATTTCTTAGGTAAAAGAAATATTTTGTTGTGCGAAGACATTTCAGTTTTGGATATCGAAGACTTTTTGGATGTCTATGCCGAAGATCACATCGCCTCGAGTGTCAATCGTATGATTGCGAGTATTCATTCTTTTCATTTGCAGATATCGATTGCACATCCTGAAATCAAAGATGTGTCTTTATTAATTCATGGGATGAAATCATCTAAACATCTGCCTGTCTATTTATCGGTGGATGAGGTAAAAAAAGTTTTTTCATCTTTTCAAGACAATCAGATCGACCAATATAATAAAACGATATTAGTTGTATTATATTCTTGTGGTTTGCGTGTAAGTGAGCTTTGTGAGTTAAAATTGAATGATGTACATTTGGCGGAAGGTATCTTAAAGGTCAAAGGTAAAGGGGACAAGGAACGTGTGATTCCGATATCTTCGTATTGTATTTCACAGATGAAATATTATTTAGATTCCATTCGTAGTGTTTGGGATGTAAAGAATGTTTCGTATTTTTTTGTGAATCGTTTAGGCCGTCGTTGCACTCGGCAATATGTGCATTTAATGATCAAAAATAAAGTGAATGAATTAAATTTGAACTCTAAAATCTCAGCACATAGTTTCAGACATTCGTTTGCGACACATCTTTTAGATGGGGATGCGGATCTTAGAATCGTGCAGGAGTTGTTGGGACATTCAAACATTCAAACGACGCAGATCTATACACATATTCAAGATCAGCGTTTAACAAGTGTATATGATCGTTGTTTTCAAAAAATAGAAAAGCCAAAGGAGGAATAGTATATGTCATGTGAAGGTTGTCCTTCTCAAGGAAAATGTGGTAAGAACAGTGAAACATGTGGAATTCAATCGAATCCAGATAACCACATTAAAAATATTATCACTGTAATGTCTGGTAAAGGTGGTGTTGGCAAATCCACAGTTACAGTCATGTTAGCTAAGGCAATGGCTAAAAAAGGTTTAAAAGTAGGTATTATGGATGCGGATATTACAGGTCCTAGTATTCCTAGACTTTTAGCTTTGACAAACCAACATGCGTATGGAAATGAAAAGCAGCAATTGATTCCAATTGAATCCAAAGAAGGTATTAAAGTGATGTCTTTAAACTTCTTGGTACAATCTGAATCTGATCCAGTGATCTGGCGTGGTCCAGTTATTGGTGGGGTTGTTAAACAATTCTATACAGATGTTGTTTGGGGTGATTTGGATGTCTTATTGATTGATATGCCTCCTGGAACTGGAGATGTTGCCCTAACAATTATGCAGTCCATTCCAGTGCAGGGTGTTGTGATGGTATCTACGCCTCAGCCAATGGTAAGTATGATTGTAGAAAAAGCTTGTCACATGTGTGAGAAGATGGAAGTCAAAGTTCTTGGCATCATTGAAAATATGGCATATTTGGAATGTCCAAATTGTCATGAAAGAATTGAATTCTACAAGAAGGAAGATGTGGAAACATTATGCAATTCGACTTGTACAAAATTATATGGAACACTTCCAATGTTGGATTTAATTCGTGATATCAATGAATATGATGCATATTCTAAGGAACAACAAGAAAAAGTAGATGCGTATATAAGTGATATTGCGACTGAAGTCTTAGAAGATATTGCCTAATGGAGTATGTACTTCATCGTAAGTCCAATTGTAAAAAAATAAAAATACGTGTAGTCAAAGGAGTCGTTCAGGTGAGCGCTCCTTTCTATGTTTCTAAAAGGGAAATTGATGATTTTGTCAAAGAACAAGAAACTTGGATCCAAAATCAGTTAAGCAAGTATACTGTTTCAAAAGAAAATGATAAGATTCCTTTATTGGGCAACGAATATAGATTACATTATATTGATCAACGAAAGTGTTATGTTGAAGATTATGATTTATATTTGTATCCAGATACAAAGTTGATTCAACTATTTTTGAAGCAGAATGCCAAAAAGTATATTGATCTTCGTTTTGAATTCTTTTGCGAACAATTACACATACAGGATATTTCTTTACAATATGGCTTTTATAAAAGTAAGTGGGGCAGCTGTACACCAAGTAAACATAAGATTTGTTTCAATGTAAATCTTATATTTATGCCTTTAGAATTTGTGGATGCGATCATTCTTCATGAATTAGCGCATTTGTATCATTTGAACCATTCAAAAGAATTCTATGATTTACTATGCACTTGGATGCCAAATTATAAAGAGATCATGAAAAAAAATAAAAAGAATCCAATCCCAAATTTGTATTAAAAAAGAGCTCAAGTTGAGCTCTCATTTTTTATACGTTAATTGCGGCATGCATTCCTAATGCATCTTTTTCTTTCGCTAGAATTGGATCGATGAACTCTTTGAAGAATTCTTCTGTTTGTTGAACAGAACGTCCAACGAAGTTTTCTGGTTTCATGATGGAAAGAATTTTTTCTTTTGTCATGCCAAATTTTGGATCTTGTGCAATACGGTCAATTAAATCGTTTGGTTTACCTTCTTCTTTAACCACACGACCAGCTGCCATTGAGTGTTGACGAATCAATTCGTGTAATTCTTGGCGGTCTCCACCAGCTTTAACAGCGTCCATCATAATATTTTCTGTAGCCATGAATGGTAGTTCTTTTAATAAGTTAGCTTCTACAACTTTTGGATATACAACTAAACCATCGCTTACATTTAAGTAAAGATCTAATAATCCATCCGTAGCTAAGAAGGCTTCGGCAATCGAAATACGTTTGTTTGCAGAATCATCCAATGTTCTTTCAAACCATTGTGTACTTGCCGTAATTGCAGGGTTGATGGAATCGGCAATGATGTAATTAGCTAGTGCTGCCATTCTTTCTGAACGCATTGGGTTACGTTTGTAGGCCATTGCGCTTGAACCAATTTGTGATTTTTCAAATGGTTCTTCGATTTCTTTCATATGTTGTAATAAACGAATATCATTACTGAATTTGTGTGCACTTTGTGCAATTTGAACTAAAACTTGTAATACTTGTGTATCATATTTACGAGTATATGTTTGTCCGCTGACTGCGAAATATTGGTCGTAGCCTAATTTTTCACAGATCTTTTTATCTAAAGCTTTAACTTTGTCTGTATCTCCTTCAAACAATTCCATAAAGCTTGCCTGTGTACCTGTTGTACCTTTGCATCCTAATAATTTTTTATTGTCTAATAAATGCTGGATTTCAATGTAGTCCATATATAAGTCTTGTGCCCACAAGCTAGCTCTTTTACCTACAGTGGTTGGTTGGGCTGGTTGGAAGTGAGTAAACGCAAGACATGGCATGTCTTTGTATTTTAATGCGAATTCTTCTAATTTTTCTAATACATTGACGATTTTCTTTTGTACAAGCTCTAAAGCTTCGTGCATGATAATTAAATCTGTATTGTCACCAACGTAGCAGCTAGTAGCCCCTAAGTGAATGATTCCCTTAGCTTTTGGACATTGTACTCCATACGCATATACGTGTGACATAACATCATGACGTACTTCTTTTTCTCTGGCTTTTGCGACATCGTAGTTGATATCTAAAGCGTGTGCTTTTAATTCTTCGATTTGTTCTTCGGTAATGTCTAATCCAAGTTCTTTTTCTGCCTCCGCAAGAGCAATCCAAAGTCTTCTCCATGTCGTAAATTTTTTGTCGTTTGAAAATAATGCCTGCATTTCCTTAGATGCATATCTCTGTGAAAGAGGTGATTGGTAATATTCGTTCATTTGTCCCACCTATTCTAGTTAGTTTTTTCCTAACATCAATATTATATGTGTTTCAATTTTTAAATTCAACTTCAATTGTTGTATAATAAAGGAGTATGGAAAAGGAGTAGTTATGAAAACTTTATCTATATTATCTACACAGCTTAGTGCCTGGGGGCTACACCTAATTGGTAGGGGTGGATCGATGCCTGGGTCGATTGGCTGTAAAGTCGATGCGAATATATTATCGAAATTAAAATTTAATGGTCCTGTCATTTTAGTTACGGGTACAAATGGAAAAACGAGTACGGTCAATATGATTACAGACTTGTTTGAAAAGGCTGGATACAACGTGATTTCCAATCGTAAGGGAGATAATTTAAAGGCAGGTATTGTCACTACGTTGTTGACTCACGCAAAACTAAATGGTGAAATCAAAGCCAATGCGGTTGTATTAGAATGCGATGAATTGAATGTAAGACATATTCTTCCATTTATTCCGGTTACAGATTTTGTGGTCAATAATTTCTTTCGTGATCAATTAGATCGTGCTCGTGAAATGGAACAGTTGATCGATTCAATTGAAAAGGTATTGCCTTCATATAGGGGTCGATTGATTTTAAATGCGAATGATCCTAATGTCGTACGACTCAATTTAGTAGCGAAAAATGCTTCATTCTCTTATTTTGGAATGGATGAGAACAAGTATTCGGTTAAAACGACAAAAGAGGCAAGTGAAGGAAAATTTTGTCCTAAATGTGGGGCAAGACTTGAATACAGTTATTATCAATATTCACATATTGGTAAATTCCATTGTTCAAAGTGTGATTTTCAAACGCCGGAAATGGACATTTGTTTAAAAAATATTGATTTGGATAAAGAAACATTTTCGAGTGATGGAGTAAATTATAAATCTCCATATGAAGGAATGTATTCTATGTACAATTGTGCCGTTGTATTGAATGTCGCAAAAAATTATGGTATTTCACAAGATTGTGTTAAGTCTGTATTTAGTCATGCGCCTCAGCCTGCGGGAAGAAATGAAACATTCACATCAAAGGAACAGACATGTATTTTAAACTTGGTTAAAAATCCTACGGGGGCTAACGAAGTTATGAAGGTCATTGAAAAAGATGATTCGGATAAAACAATTGTGATCGTATTGAATGATCGTGAGCAAGATGGTACAGATGTGAGTTGGATCTATGATACTTTCTTTGAAAAGATTATGAAAGATAGCACAAAGGAAATTATTTGTACGGGTCTTCGTGCAAATGATATGGCTTTAAGAATCTATTATGGTGGCTATAAAGGTCCTTTAAGTGTTGTCGATACTTTGGACATTGCCGTAAAAGCCGCATTAGCTACAAAGCGTACGACATATGCGATTGCGACATATACGGCATTACTTCCTACGCGTAATGCGATCAAGAAGGAGATGGGTCTATGAAAGTAGTTTGGATGTATCATGATATTATGGATCTTTATGGGGATAAGGGAAATATGATGGTTCTAAAGAAGCGTTGTTTAGATCGTGGTATTCCTTTTGAACTCGATACTTGTGGTATTGGTGAAGAAAAAGATTTAAGTGAATATGATTTGATTTTCTTAGGTGGTGGTGCAGATAAGGAACAAATTAGTTTAATTCCAGATTTATTATCGCGTAAAGAAAATATAACGAAGGCCATAGATGAAAAGACCTTTGTGCTTTTGATTTGTGGTGGTTATCAATTGTTTGGTCAATATTATATTGCGGCCAACAATGAGAAGATTTCTGGTTTACAGTTCTATGATTATTATACGGATACGGGAAAAGCTGGTAGTCGTTGCATTGGAAATGTTGTGATTGATGCAAATTTAGATGGTTTAAAAACGCGTATCGTTGGTTTTGAAAATCATGGGGGTCAAACATTAAATGTAACGCATCCTTTAGGAAAAGTTGTGAAGGGTTGTGGTAACAGCTTTAATGCAGGTTATGAAGGATTCTATGATGGAAAGATTCTAGGTACCTATTTGCATGGTCCTTTACTTCCAAAAAATCCTGAGGTGGCTGATTTTGTGATTTCAAAAGCACTACAAAAAAGAAATCCGGATTTTAAATATAGTGATTTAAAGCCATTGGAAGATAAGTTTGAAAAGATGGCTCGTGAGGCTGTATTTAAGAAATTAGAGCTATAAAAAAAGATGTCATAAGACATCTAAAAACATAGTACATAGGGGGTTTATTATATTTTTTGACTCGAACGATAATGAAGTACCATGTTTTTTATCACTCACTCCTTTCATGGTTTTAGTATATAAGTTATATTGACATTATATATGTCAAATATATGAGGAATCGTATGAGAAAATTTATTATATCGATGTTCATTGTTCTATCGACATTGATCACGCCTATATTGGCTTATGAGATTGATGAGATACCTGAATATAATGGCAATCCTTATGTAGAGATACATGATAATGAGCCTGTATTCAGTTCGAAGGATATGAATACAAAGAGTTTTGAATCGTACTCGAATCTAGATTTTTTAGATCGGCCACAGGTTGCGTATGCGAATGTGTCGAAGGATCTAATGCCAACAAAAAAACGAGAAAGTATTGGTTCTGTAAAGCCCACAGGGTGGCATACAGTACGTTATAAGGGAATTGATGGGAAGTATTTATATAATCGTTGTCATTTGATTGGATATCAATTAACGGGTGAGAATGCGAATCGGAAAAACTTAATGACGGGTACGCGCTATTTAAATGTAGAGGGTATGCTTCCGTTTGAAAATAAAGTATCTGACTACATAAAAAAGACAAATCATCATGTTTTATATCGGGTTACACCTATTTATGATGGTGATAATTTGATTGCGGATGGTGTACAGATTGAGGCGTATTCTGTAGAAGATAAAGGACAAGGTGTATCGTTTAATGTATTTTGTTATAACGTACAGCCAGGTATCACAATTGATTATAAAACGGGCGATTCAAGTCGCTCAAATGACAATATTATAAAGGAATATAAAGTTACAGAGGATACTTCTACTTATGTTTTAAATGTAAAAACACATAAGTTTCATATGCCTACTTGTGCAAGCATTCGTTTGATGAATGATGTAAATAAGTTGGAGTCAAGTGAGTCTAGAGATGTACTAATCGCTCAGGGGTATTCGCCTTGTAAAAACTGCAATCCATAGGAGAATAACATGAAAAAAATAGTATCTATGCTGTGTGTATGTGTTTTATCTTTATCTTTATTTGGTTGTTCTAAACCAGAAAATAATGTGGAATTAAAGAAGAATGTATCGTGTCAATTGTTGGATGTTTTAACCATCACAAATGATACAGATAATTCGACGTACTACTATTATTTGGCAAGTGTTGAAAATAAGGGTAAAAAGCCGTATGACACAAAGAATTTAATTTATACTGTAACAGATGACAATGAAAAAGATATTAGTGTCATTGATAAATATCAGTCTACGCCTTCTTATATCATCAATAAGGGCCAAAATACGTATATTTATGGATATATTGGATTTCCAAACAATGATCAAAAAAACTTGGGTCTTTCTTTTAACAACAAGAAACAGTTCTTGCCTTTTAAAGCCTTTGATATTCGTAAGGCTAGTGATAAAAATGTAAAAGATTCAAAGGATGCAAAATATACTTTCTTTGAGGATGATACACTTCAGATTGGTGTAGATGCATCTAAGGCAAGTTGTGTATATGAAAATGGGGAAACAGTATTAAAAAATATTAAGATTACTTATAAGAATAAAACGGATTCTCGTATCATTGTTCCATATTTAACGCCGAGTGCTACTTTAGAAGGTGTCGATCTTAGTAACAAGTATGATTTCGCAAATATGGATGAAATCAAAAGTCATGATTTTACAACGAATGGTATGGCGCCTAAAACACAAAGTTTTAAAGCGGATGTAACTGGGTATGTATTGTATTTCTTGGATAAAAAACAAACTGTAAATACAGAAATTGAATTCCATTTTGAAAAGGCAGCTCCTGATTTTACGGATAAGAGTACCAAGCCTTTTGTGGTTCATATGAATTCGAAAGCATTTGGAAAATCAAATACATTTAAGATTGGACTTGAATAAGTCCTTTTCTTTTTGGTTCACATTGTTTATAATTTTTTTGGTGATGTATATGTTAGAAGAAAAAGGATTAGTTCTTGAAGGCGGAGGCTTTCGAGGTATGTATACGAGTGGTGTAATCGATGTATTTATGGAAAATCACATTGATTTTAACCAGGTTGTTGGAGTTTCTGCAGGTGCTGCCTTTGGCTGCAACATCAAATCTAAACAGATTGGAAGAGCTTTGCGCTACAACAAGCGTTTTTGTAGAGATCCAAGATATTCAGGATTATGGAGTTTTATTAAAACGGGAGATCTTTATAATAAAGAGTTTGCGTATGGGGTCGTGCCTACGATATTGGATCCGTTTGATACAAAGGTATTTAAAGAGAATCCGTTGCGTTTTACCGTTGTATGTACAGATATTCGTACGGGAAAACCTGTATATCATGAAATTAAAAATGGAGATGCTCTAGATATTGAGTGGATTCGTGCATCGTCATCGATTCCTATTGTTTCAAAGCCTGTTAAATTAGATGGATATGAATTATTAGATGGTGGTGTCTCAGATTCGATTCCAGTGGATTGGATGTTGGAAAGAACAAAGAAGACAGTTGTAGTTTTGACAAGAGATCATACCTATCGAAAAAAGCCAATGAAATATATAAATCTTATAAAAAAGGCGTTTAAGGAATATCCAAATCTACAACACGATTTAGAAAATAGACATATTGTATATAATCAAACATTAGATACAATCGATAAGCTTGAAAGGGAAGGACAGATATTTGTGATTCGACCCTCAAAACCAATTGCGTGTGCGATGATTGAAAAGGATCCAAATCATCTACAAGAAATTTATGACATAGGTAGACGTGATGCGTTGAATAGTTTAGAAGAATTAAAGAAATATTTGTGAAGTGTTTCACATATTAGTTTGTGATATACTAATAAAAATATTTTAGGAGTGATACATATGAATTTCTTTAAAAAACCAGGACGCATTCTATTATTAATCATGATTGTATTAGCTGTAGTTTGTCCGTATCGTGTTCATATGTATAAAACGAAGATTGAAGAAATTAAATCTGGCAAACTAAAAATCAATGATATGCAGTATGTTGCTGATGATCTACATCCGTATTCAGCTTATTTAATGACTGTCCCATACATTATTATAGAAGTCGCATTAGGATCTTTATATTATGTTAGAACACGTGATTAGTAGACTCTGTGATTTGCCGTGAAAATCAAAAAGATGGACAACTGTACGTCTCGATTCAAATCAGAAGATGCGATATTATGGAAATTAATAAGACTCTATGATTTATCGTGAACATCAAAAAACGTACAACTATATGTATTAGTTCAAGTAATAATGATATAAAACTTGTAATGATGGTTTCCATTTTAATATCAACATGTTTTTGAATTTCTAAATATCTAAAAATATAAAAATAAGCAGACTTATTTAAAAATCTGCTTTATTTTTAATTCTATAAATATAACATAAGAGATATTATGCGAAGTTAGTACAAAATATATCTCGAATTTTGAATTTTTTCTTTAAATAAAGCAACTTTTTTCCAATTTGTACATCGCACATTTTATACGATGTATTTTAATGCGAAGTACTTATGTATCTTATAAAATTATCGAAAAATAAAGCTTATTTGCGATTTTAACTCAAAATCTATGAATTTATATTGAAATTATTAGTATTCTAAATTTTTATCGAAGGAGTTGATTGACTATAGGTTGACATTTAGGTTGACTTTTCACATTTTTATCCAATTTTCCCGTGTTTTTCTGCTAAAATTCCATCATTTTTGCCATTTGGTCAACTTTTCTCGTTAAGATTTATGAGGATAGATCACATCTAACTTAGCAGCCGATTCTGATATTTTATTCTCTTTGAGATGCGTATAGATGTTTGCTGTGATATTCAAATTAGCATGTCCAAGCCAGACTTGAATTTCCTTTAGTGGTACATTAGCCTCATATAATAACGAAGCACATGTATGTCGTAAATCATGGAAACGTATCTTTTTTAGATTATTATTTTTTATAAAGTTGGTAAATGTATGGGTAAAGTTTGACGGAACAAACAAATTCCCTTTCTCATCAGTTATAACGAAATTATCATTTTCATGATTATAACAGTGTTTATATTTTTTCTTGTTAGTTTCCTGATAGCATTGAATCTCTAACAATAAATTTCTCATATGTTCCGTCAATGGCATAACTCTTTTAGTTGATTGAGTTTTTAATTTATTCTCTAATTTTATATTTCCCTTCCCATTTACATATTCTTCAATCAAAGTCTGTTTGATATCTATAGTATTCTTTTTCCAATCCACACAATCCCATGTAAGTCCTAAAACTTCACTTCTTCTAAATCCGTAGTATGCAGTCAGTTTTACAGCATATTCTATAGAAGTACCTTTTACAGCATCTAACAAAATCTCTAATTCATCTTTTGTATATGTCGTATGCTCATATTTTGTCTTGGTCGGCTTCATGAGTTTGCTTGCAATATCGCTCTCAATAAGATCCATCGCATATGCATATTTTAGTGACTTGTGTATTATGGAATGTAAATGATGTATAGACACAGGTTTCAACGACTTATACATTCTATCATTCAACATATAGCCACTCTTCTGATATTCATAAAACTCTTGAATATATTTAGATTTTAGATTTTTCAAAGTCAATGTTGGATATGATTGAAAATAAGGAAGAATTCTGTGATTCAATTTATTTATATATTTATCATATGTAGTAATACGTATATTATGTATCTCAATCTCTGTCATCCACTTATACAAGAATTCTGTAAACAGCATATCTTCAGAAAACTCTATTTTTTGTTCCTCTTTAGTTGGCAGCTTACGAGGCTTACCTATTATAAATAAATTATCATCGAATGGTTTATTAGCTATCATACACCATATTAGATATTTCATTTTCTTCTTTTCTTCTTTATTTTCTTCATCCGTTGTCCAAACAGTGAATCTATTTTTAACTTCATCTAAAATCTCTAAAGCCTTCTTCTTGTTCCCTTTTTCTTTTAGTTTCGTACAGAATGATGTCTGTTTGTACTTTCCCTCATGCGATTTATACTGTAAAACCAAATAATAAATCCCATCTTTAATCCTTAGATGTCCTGCAATCTTTTCTTTTCTTATAATCTCCATTTTTAACCTCCAGGCATTTTTACCAAAAGCGAAGATATCACAATTAAACTACATAGTAAACAAAAAAAGACCCTATTGGGTCTTTAATATGTTATGCTTTTAAAGTTAAATATCCACCTGGACCAGTGTGAGCTTTAGGGACATTGGTTAAGGAAGTATCAAAGTTTGGAAGCTTTTTGCAATCATCAAACATGTACCCTCCGTTAGTCACCTTTTTTGTTGACCATTTAGGACTCACATAAATGTTTGTTAAATTTGAACAATCATAGAACATATGGCTCATATCCGTCACATTGGAAGTATCAAAGCTACTTAAATCTAAAGTGTTTAAGTTTGAACAAGAGTAGAACATACCATACATGTCTTCTACTTTTGAGGTATCGAAGCTTGACACATTTAAAGAGGTTAAGCTTGAACAATGGCCAAACATGTCCATCATACCTGTCACATTCGATGTGTCAAAGCTACTTACATCTAAAGATGTCAAGCTTAGGCAATCATAGAACATATGGCTCATATCCGTAACTTGACTTGTGTTAAAACCACTTAAATCTAAGGATACTAAATTCTGACAATCTTGGAAGACACTCATCATATCTGTCACTTTCGACGTGTCAAAATGGCTTAAGTCCAATTCTTGTAATTTTATGCATCCTGCAAACATTATGCTCATATCCGTTACATTCGAAGTGTCAAAATTACTTAAATCTAAGGATGCCACTCCACATTCCATAAACATTCCTTGCATATTTATCGTGTTGGAAGTGTTCACATTATTAAAAAAAATTTCAGTCAATCTCCACAATTTGTTTTCCCCATCATCGTTTGGAGATACAAACATCCCCATACAATTTTCATTGAATGTTACAGCCTTATTAGGGTCTTGAGTACTTACTTTCCAAGTGGTTCCATCCAACCATCCAACAACATCTCCATCTTTAGCTACTGTCAAATCGGTTGTAGTTGCCCCTTTTGGTGCAACTTCATCTGTAAATACTACAGCTGTAGCCTGTTCTGGAATGGCATTTGCAAATTGTGACTCGCTCCCATCAAAACCAATAATCATCGAAGATTTTTCTTTTGCAACCTCACCACTTCCATCAGGCATCTTCACCGTACCCAGACTGTCTCCAACCTTGTTCGCAAAGTTTCCTGCAAACCCATTAATGCTAGATCCAACAACATTTTGCATCGGTGTCAGATATAGCAGCACAAAACATATGGCCACGGCGATAATGATCACTCGACCATATTTCTCAAAAAATCCATCCATTTTTATTTCCTCCTTATCTTTTGAATTCTGAATGGAAGAAGTCTAATCTTTTCCAACATTTTTTGATAAGGATACTATAATGCACTTATGGCCTATTTTTATTTTTAACTATTTTTTATCAGAAATGTACTATATAGAAAATTACTGATATTTTTGTATTTTAAGCACGAAAGTGTTTTATATATAGCACTTGTACATAAAAAAAGACTCAATACGAGTCCTTGCAATCTAATATTTTTTCCCTTTCTTTTTCAAACAGAGCAATTCGTGTGGCCAATCCATCTTTTAATTTTTTCAGTCTTTCCTCTGACCATTCTTTATTTTTATATTCCATTTTCGTTTGGAAACTCTTTAAAAATACATAATATTCTTCAGATAATCCTTTTAACTTATGAACAGGAATAGCACGAATTGGATCCATATCCAAAGATTTTAAAATTGAATTATAATCTTTTTTTGTATCTGTAAAGAACTTTCCATAACCATGAGTAAAGTCCATATTTTGAATAGGCTCATTGCAGCACATGCTTTGCCCTATGTCAAAAATTGGTGTGACTCGTTCCCATTTTAATGTTTCAACATTGCGAATAATTCCAAATTTTTTTAAATGACGATCTACATTCATTGTTAAATAATCAACAATAAACATTTCAGTTAATTTCTTTCTAGCATCTAGTATTCCATGATTTTCTAATATGAGTACATAATGTTCATAATCATTAATGGTATTTTCTTTTTTTGCACTTTGAAACATATCATAAGCACTGATGATTTTCTCGTTTTCATTAATAAAATTTTCGCATTTCGAAACAATGGCTTTATCTTGTTTTATTGTATACCAATCAACAATATAATTGCAGTAATCAAATCCAAGTCGTTTACATAAAGGCTTAAACACATCTCTTGATGATTGTATTCCAGAATCTAAGGTAGAGTGGTAGTATTAGTTATTATAAAAGGAGCAGAGATATTGAAATCTCTGCTTCCTAATTAATAATCTTTTAAACACTCATATAGTTTTCAATCCTACAACTTTAAAAGACTCAGTCTTCTTTTGATTAATCACTGTATTTTTTAAAGTTTTCTGCCTGTTCTATTATATCAGCGTATACTTGTGTATATATTTCTGGTGGAACTGGTGGATATCCATATTCGGATAATAAAATAATAATATCAGCTTGCATAGCAGCTTTTATATCATCTCTATTGTTCCAATCGGAGTACTTTACTTGAGTTTTAATTTTTTCACGGATTGCTTTAGCTAATTCAATATTTTTATCTTTTGGATATTCGAAATGAAATTTATCTGCTACAGCAACTAAAATGTCATAGAAAGCTTTTTCTTCATAGTCAATTCCAAGAGAATTGAATGATTCTTGCTCACCTTTCAATTGCTTCATTAAATCCATTAGTTGCTCTGATACATCATTTAATATATCTTTAATCAATCCTTTTCTCTTTTATTATTGATGATACATACTAATATATCTTTAGTTAAAGGATAAATATCCACATAATTCAAAATACTCATTTCTTTATAATATGTGTTTTTTATTGTGTTTGTTAATAACTTTATTGAAAAGCAATCCGATAATATAAACGAAGATTTTTGTGATGTAAAAATGATAATATCAAAGTTTCCTTGTACCATTTCTGCTATTTTTCGCTTTTCAAGAGAATATTCATCATTAGCAAATGAATATTTAAAAAACAATTCTCTATCACTCACATTGTTATATTTTTCCTCTACAGCTTTAACACCATATGGATTTCTGATTGACATTTGTACAGAGAGGGTTCTTAAAAATCTTTTATCATTTGCTTTTAGAGAGTCTTTATTATGGATTTCATTTATAATATTTTCTAAATCTTTTTTCATTTTATCCTCATTATCTTTAGCTAGAATTTGAGTTTCTATATAATTAGTATCTTCATTGCACGTTTCATATAAATTTTCAATATAAAACAATTCTTTGGAATTTTCAGTTTTATTTTGTGATATAGGAGTGTGACAATTTGATTTATCCAATACATCAAATTTTTTAGTGTCTTTTATATAGAAATTCTTCATATAAAATCTTGGAATATAATGTTGTTTAATTGTTTTTTGCATTAATCTCATCACCCCTAAAAATAATATCACGCAATTTACAACATAAAAAGAGTAGACATTTCATCTACTCTATCTATTCATACAAACATACTCTTTGATCAATTAAACTATGCTATGCCAGCTTCTATTGAATCAAATATAATATATTTTAACCTTATATGTCTCATTGTTTTAATGTGATCAATGTTATTTCTCAATATAATCAACACCTTTATGTAATTCCACTACCAATGTTTGTGTTTCATCAACCTTCCATTGATCTTGATATAATCCTTCTTCAAACTCTTCATCATGGTATTCTTCTTTTTCTTCCATATCTTCTACAATATATTTTAATACTTCACGTAATGGGTGGAATGCCATGTTTTCTTCTTCAAGGCTCTTTTCTATATCAATCATTTTTAGATACAATGCATAGTATTCCTTTACTTTGTTCTTACCTTCAGTTGTTAATTCATAGTAATTTTTGTTCATATCTTGTACCTCCTACATTACTATTTTTTGGTGTAACACAGTTAACTTTGGGAAAATTTTCCAACATTTTCTAGTTTTGTCATCTCCATAGTCAACTTTTTTCTTTTTTTTCTTCAAGGCATTTAATCCTTATCTAAAGCAGACTGCATTATCATAAATTCAAAGCGAATCATTTCGCCTATATTTATAGTATTTTTGCTTCATAATCTTCCATTATTTTCTAATAATTTCCAATATTTTCCAAAGCATAGACAATGGATATTATGCGAAGTAAATATAAAATATATCTCGAATTTTGAATTTTTTCTTTTGTTTTCGTGAAACTAACAGCTTCTTTAAGAAACTAACAACTTCTTTTACGAAATTATCTTGTTTCTTCATTTTTATTTTACAACTTGATTTCATATCCAATTTCACGTAAAACATATCCATCGTCAAACACCTCATCATAAACTCCATCAACTTTTGTGAAACCATTTTTTTGATACAATCGAATAGCTGGTTTATTTATATCTACTACAAATAATCGTAAATATTCAGCACCAAGTGATTTAGAAATTTCTTTTGCTTTATTGAGCATTTGCTGACCAATTCCTTTTTTAGAATACTCAACATTAACACCCAATCGGTCAATATACATTGCTTTAGCAGATTTTTCACTCCATTCAACATAAGCTTCTCCTGCATTGTTATCACATAAAGCAAAAGCAGATATGATTTCTTCATCATTTGCAATAACATAAAGACGCTTGTTATTTATGTCATCTTCAAAGAATTCGCAAGGATAAATATCGTCCCAAATTTGAATGTTATTTTTATTCATATTTTTTATGATTTCTTTATAGATTATTTTCAGTTGTTTCAAATCTTCTAGTCTTGCTAGTCTAAATTCCATCTTATCATCTCCAAAAATTCGATATTGTTCATTATAATTACTCTTCTAAATTATTATTTATCTAACAAATCACTAAATTGACGTTTGTATTATTGGTTATTATATTTGGCGGCTTGTTCTTTCCAGTATGCCATAATATTTTCAACCATTGTAATACACTCATTTTTAGCAGTAGTTTCATTATATTCTTGCATATTGCTGAAAATATGTCCGCATGGTTCTAAATCATCATCTTCAAAACCACCACAAACGCCAACAAGCCATTTACCAAGCAACGACGCTTTGAATTTGAAAATGTAATAATGCATTTCATTAAAATCAAATTCACCTGCACATTCAATTTTGAAAGGTTTTTTTCCTAATTCATGAGGGTCAGATAACCATTCAATCATTGCTGTTTGTGCTGCGTATAGCTGTTCCTTATTCATTTCCATATACCTCCAAAAATCCAAATTTATTAATTTATTTTAACACAAAATATAAGTGTTTTTGTGAAACTAAGCGTTACGTTTACAAAAAAGATTTGCTTTCGTTTCATGAAACTAAGAAATGTGATTGGTTCCTTATCAAATCAAATTCGAGATGTTTTACCTGTCCTATAAATATACTAGCATCAAATAAATTTTCCCTCTCTTTTATTTCGGATTAAATCAGCCTCCTTTAATATTGCCAGATGTCTGGATATAGAAGCTCCCGTTACTGAAAAATGTTCACATATCTCTCCAGCAGAAAGCCGTCCATTCTTCAATAAATTTAAAATCTTACGTCGTATTGGATCTGCCAGTGCTTTTAATGTATCTTGTATACCCAAGAATTTATCACGCTCCTTCCGCAAAGAGTAAGCACTGTAACCAGAAGATCCCATAATGGCGTTCCAAGGATAAAAACCTTCTCTGCAATCTTCAGAACCTTCTGATTGTTTTTCAGCCAGTGCTTCAGGATCAAGCTGTAATAGGTGAATCATCCGGTTGATGTTGTCAGTTCGAAAAGGAAAAGCAGGCCAGTCCTACAACGAAATGCTTGAATTTCGCACATTCTCCCGGTGAATCAATGTTACACCTTCTTCTTTTTCTAACAACAAAGAAGGATTTGACTTTCTGATCAACTCTCTTAAACCATATTCTAAAAAATCAATTCTATTAGGTATGCAAGACACTGGGCATTACCATGTGGCTCTTCTAAAATTTCTTCTTAGCAACGGATATACTGTTGCCTTGATCAACCCTAAAACGACTGAATCACGCTTATTAAAGAGAAAATCGCTGAAATAGATAAAAAAATAGAAGAGTTCTCAATCACAAACAACTCTCCTATCCTAAGCATTCCAGGGATTTCTCATTTCTCTGGTACTTCTATTTTAGCCCAATTAGGAGATATTGGCAATTATTCCAAGCCTTCTCAAATCATTAAATTTGCAGGAGTTGCACCATATCACTATGAATCGAGTCAATACAACGCCCAGCACACTGCCATAACCAAGAAGGTATCTAAATATCTTAGGAAAACTTTATATCAAATCATATTACCTGTAATCAACAATAATCCTGTGTTTAAGAAATACTATCGATTGAAGATATCTCAAGGTAAAGGACATCGTTGTGCTCAAGGTCACTGTATTAGAAAGTTGCTTAGAATCATTTATCATTTACTAGAAACAGGACAATCCTTTGATCCTGCATTATTAAGATAAGACATATGAATCTCAATGCATCTGAACTTTTAAAAAATCGCATTTTAAAAGTTCTTTTCGTCATGCCTAAATTTAATCCAATATTCACATTTTCAAAAATCAAGTTAAAACTAACTAAAAAATCTAGTTATTTTATATTTTCAAACTATTTTATAAAAAACAACTTGAATTTTATATAGTTAGCTTTCGTTTTTAATATGATCTATTAGAGTCATATCTTTTGCAAGAACAAATACATAGTGATATACAAGGCAATGCTAGATAAAAAAACCTTTTTATTTAACTCATCTCAATTATATCTTGCATGTATAGGCCAATGCAATTTTTAAGCCCTTTCTTTCGCATAGGTCTTTTACTTTGTTAATAAGTACAAGTGCTCACAAAGATGTATTTGAAAGTTCTTTCTTCAACTGTCTAGTCAAAGCGTTACATCAACAGTGTTTGAAGTGATGTCAGGTAAAGATCTAAATCAATGTATGATTGATTTATTGTATGGATATACAATAGCTTTGAATACGGATATTTTAGTTCGCAAGAAAATTGTTTCAGAAATTAACAAGTTGATGTTGCCTTATATAAAGGGATAACATTTATATTTCAGAAAATATTTTCAAAAATGTGACATATGTCAATTTATTTTTCAGACAAACATGATATAATTTAGGCAGTTAGATGAATGTTTAAAAGCCAACAAACAATAATAATACGTCACACATAAACAACGCCAACTATCTCACGTGTGATTCCATCTAACAGTCGATTGAGAACTAGTCTCCTCAAAAAAAACACTAATACACTAGTTCTCTCCTCTTTTTATTGATTGTTTTATGAAACCTAGTTTATGGGTTTCATTTTTTATTGTGTTTTCTTTCAAATCAAAAACACAAGTGGTATACTATGTCTTGTCGATAGGTTTTTTCTTTTCCTTTCTGATTAGTCCTGTTCGGTATATATTTTTTCGAGCCAGCATGACCTACCTAATCATAGTGGCTCTTTTTTATTGTTCGTGAAAATGGTATATTACTTTATACAAGAAATGAGTGGATATTTATGAAATTAAAAATATGGCTCGGAAGAATTATTCCTTTAGTCATCATCGCATTAGGTGAAATTGTATTATACTGTAATCTATTTAAATGGCTAACAACATCTTTTGTCTTTATTGAAATTGTTTTACACATTCTATCCATTTTAATCGTACTAAATATCGTACGTACAAGTAGACATCTATCTTCAGATCTCATGTGGACTATTCTGATTATGTTGTTTCCTGTCTTTGGTACATTTGTGTATGTATTTATGTTATTAAGTTTGTTGTTTGGAAAAACATTCCGCAATATTATTAAAGAACAAAAAAAGGCATCTAGCTACTATATACAAGATGAATCGATTATTGATGAAATTTGTAACGATAATCCAGACTATGTATCACAGCTTGCTTTTTTACATAAAGAGGGATTCCCTTTTTATCGGAATACGGATTTTGAATATTATGCACCCTGCGAAAATGGATTTAATGTCATGTTAGAAGAACTAAAAACGGCAGAAAACTATATTTTTATGGAATATTTCATTGTCGAAGAAGGGTTTATGTTTAATTCGATTCTTTCTATTTTAGAAGAAAAAGTAAAACAAGGTGTAGAAGTACGTATCATGTATGATGATATGGGATCTTTAGGTACACTTCCCGCTTCTTATGCCAAACAATTAGAGAAAAAAGGAATCAAAGCTGTTTCCTTTAATCGTGTTTCCCCGATCATCAATACGATTATGAATCATCGTGATCATCGTAAAATTTTGATTATTGATGGTAAAGTTGCCTTTAGTGGTGGTGCTAATTTAGCTGATGAATATATCAATAAGAAAGTAAAACATGGTCATTGGATGGACAATATTATTTGTATTAAAGGTAAAGCCGTTTGGTCTTATTTAGTTATGTTTCTAACAAACTGGAACGCTTTACGTCATGAAGACTTTGATTATTCTGTATTCAAAAATGAAGATGTTGTAGATGAAACTTTGTTTGATGGCTATATTGCTCCTTATGCTGAAACTCCATTAGACGAAGAATTGACGGGACAATCCGTTTATGAAGATTTATTAAATAGTGCCAATAAATATGTATATATAATGACTCCCTACCTCATCATTGATTCAGAAATGATCAACACATTAATTCATACGGCTAAAAAAGGCGTCGATGTTAGAATCATCATGCCGGGGATTGCTGATAAAAAGATTGTACATGATATAGGAACTACATATTATAAACAATTAATTCAAGGCGGCGTTAAAATTTATGAATATGAGCCCGGTTTTGTACATTCAAAAGTCTTTATTTGTGACGATACATATGCCACAGTAGGAACAATCAACTTAGATTATCGCTCCTTATACCTACACTTTGAAAATGGCACTTTATTGTATAAATCTAAGAAGATCATGGATGTGAAACAAAACTTTATGGACACATTATCTAAATGTAAAGAGATTCAAGTCGAAGATACGCATGTAAATATTATAAAAGGATTATTCCTAAGTATTATTCGTATCTTTTCACCCTTGTTGTAAAATATCGTAGAGATTTTCTACGATTTTTTCGTTTCATCTAAAGGCTTCATGGACCAGAATATCACATTCATGAGTATCACAATCAATATAAAAGTACGTTGATTCGTATACCAGCCATATGGCCTGTTAACTGTCTTTCAAGACCAATAAGAAACACTAGTATCATCGCAAGTAAAATTGGTATTATAAAATCATAGATATGCATTGTATCTCTTCCCTTCATCCATCTCTAGAATACAAAAAAAGCAAGGCTAACTCCATGGTTAAAACCTTGCATTTTTAGTAGAATTAAAATAATGATTTTACACTGCCATACATTCCAGCATCATTTTCAAGTTTAGCCAAAACGATAGGTGTAGAAGTACATGCATTAAATACATACTTTTAAAAAGATTGAGTAATTCTTGAAGTTAAAATATCTCCTGCCTTTGAAACACCACCACCAATTACGATGATTTCCGGATCAATCATGCTACAAACTTGTGCCAATGCCTTTGCGAGAATTTTACATGTCGAATCTACTGTTTCATTCGCTATAACATCCCCATTTTTAGCTTCATCGTAAATGTTTTTAGCTTCCAAAGACGAATAGTTTCTCAAACTAGAAGCACGATCATCCAAATCTAATACTTTCTTTGCTTGATTTACAATTCCAGTGGCCGAAACATATTGTTCTAAACATCCATGATTGCCACAGTTACATGCGATTGGTTCATCATCCATTACAGGCATATGACCAATTTCTCCGCCAGCACCATGAATTCCGGAAACGATTTTTCCATTTAAAACACAACCGCCACCTACACCCGTACCTAGTGTAACCATTAATACATCTTGATATCCTTTTCCAGCACCTTGCCACATTTCACCAAGTGCTGCAACATTGGCATCATTGATGTCCAAGGTATCCATCTGACGCTCCAGGCGGCTTTTCGTTCCAAAGGTTTGTTTCAGCTGCCCTTGCAGGACGGCGATCCGCTTTTCCATATCCTCTGTATCAACCGCCGTTCCGATTTTCGCTTGAATTGCTTCTACAAATCGGGGATCGTTGACCATAGCGGAAATAATCTTCGCCACAAATTTATTGATCTCCGTCTGCTCGATATTGAGCCGGAAGTTGCACTCATGTCCTGTGGGTGTAACCGTATTTTTACAGTAGTAATAATACCTTGTTTTCTTGTCCTTGCTGTGTGCCTTGCCGATTGGGATACGATAAAAACAAATCGCTTTACGAATATGGCGATATCCTATCTTCTGACCTGCGAGAATGAGAAGCTGCCAAAGGAAACAACGATTGCTTTCGAGCCATAAAAAACAAAAAACCGCTGCAACTTTCATCCTGCATGAGGATGAAAAATGCAGCAGTTTCTTTATGCGGAATGAATATCTTTTCGGGTGTATTTCCAATAGGCAGCAACAATTCCAACCGTCCCGAAGATAAGACCAATTGCAATTAAAGTACCATCTAAATCCCCGTTGCTCACAATGTCAGCGCCCTCACAATATCCGAAAGGTGTTATGTATTTCAAGAACTCCGCAACTTCGGCGATGTTGGCGACCAGGTTCATAAAATACATCATCACCGCAATGCCAAGTCCCACGCCAGTGCTTCCTTTGCGTAGAAATGCAGAGATACCAAAGCAAATGCCCGCCAATTCAATTTGAAGCAGATAGTAAGCAAGATGCAACAGATTTATTTCTTTCCAGGGAATCTCCTCCCCGATTATAACCATGGAGCCGACGGAAATGGCATAAATAATTAGATTCAACGCTGTTATTTGAATCAGAACAGCAATCAGTTTTTCCGTAATGATTTTTACACGGCTGACAGGATGGGTCAGAAGAAATTCGGCAGTCCGCTCCTTCTCCTCTTTACTGAGAATACCTACGGCACAAAACGTAGCATAAAATGCACCGCCAAGTCCCAGCACATTTCCGCACTCAATGGCATAAAAGCCGATCAGTGTGCCGAAATTCAGGCGATCCATACCAAAGGCCGCAGTAAAAGAACCCATAGAGGCAAATACATCACTGATACCATCCATTTCCCCTTTCATTTCCGGGAATAAAAACACGCAAACTGCAAGCAGCATGGCAATTGCCGCCGTCCATATCAGAAAGGTATTTTTCGCTTGCTTTAATTCGTGTTTTACAATCGTCATACCCTATCACCGTCCTTTTCATAATAATGCAGAAAGATTTCTTCCAAATCCGGCTCTGAAATATGAATGTCCAAGATATTTCCGTCTGAAAGCTGCCGAAGCAATTGGTTTATATCGCCGCCGAATAGGAAGCTGGTGGTTCCATCTACCGTAACCTGATCCCGAATTCCGTTCAGATCCGTCAGGTCAACAGTCCCCCGCAGGGACACTCGCTTGGCATTTGTTTTTGCCAAAGTATCCACACTGTCGCAAGCGATTATTCTGCCTTCCCGAATAATAGCGGCACGTGAGCAATTATGCTGTACTTCGGATAGAATATGGCTGGAAAGAAATACGGTTGTTCCCTGCCTGCTGCGCTCCCGGATGATTTCAAAAAATTCACGCTGCATCAGCGGATCAAGACCACCGGTTGGTTCATCCAAAATCAAAAGTTCCGGACGATGCTGCAAAGCACAGATGATGGAGACTTTCTTTCGATTGCCAAAGGATAATTCGTCCACCTTTCGGTTTCTATCCAACTGCAAACGCTCGCAGAGGGAGTTGCTTTCGGCTGCACAATTCTTTTTGCGTAGGTCGGCAGATAATTTCAAGATGTCCTTTACCTTCATGCCGGGATAAAAAATCGCTTCTGACGGAAGATACCCAACTTTCTGCAAAACAGCTTCTTTATTCTTTACCGTGTCCATACCGAAAATCTGAGCACTGCCTTTTGTGGGGGATACCAGTCCCAGCAGGGTACGAATGGTGGTAGATTTTCCCGCACCATTTGGCCCGATAAAACCGAACACTTCGCCCTGCTCCACAGACAGATTCAGTTCCAAAACACCTCTGGATTTCCCGTAATATTTGGTTAAATTCTCCGTTTTAATTGCTTCCATGATTCTTACTCCTTACGCAGATAGATGCTTTTCCAAAAGGCCATCAGTTTTGTGAAATCCTTTTCCATTTTCTCTATATCCACATTGCCTTACTGCACCATTTCCCAAAGATAACCCTCCGAAACCCAATACATTTCTCGATACATCATAGGAATATCCAGTCCTGGTATAAAATTGAGAGGAATCGAGGTTCAAGCGTGTCTTATCCGCTTTCAGGTTGTAATACCTGTGATAACTCTCCTGAATAGCTGCGCTAATTCCTGCATCCTTTTCATAAAATGCCTTGATTGTGAAATTACCCATATCCGGGTATAGACGGATAATTTCCATTTTCGCCCGCATACCTCGTTCCATGCTCTCAAACAGCTCCGTCTGTCCGTAGCACCCATATCTGGTCAGAAATTCAATTGTCGTTTCGGCGCATTTGTCCCACAAAAACAAGTACAATTCTTTCTTGTTATGAAAGTAATGGAACAGCAGAGATTTGCTAATTCCCGCCTCGGCAGCAATCTCACTCATAGGACTGTTTTTGTAAGAATTTTGCGAAAATACCCGGTAGCCCGCATTGATGATGGCTTGCTGCTTCTCTGGCGGCAGGGCATAAAAGCGTTCGTTCATCGTGTCACCTCCATAAACCGTTTCGGTCAAGCATATTCTAAATCCGTTGACCGATTTTGAGAAGACTGCTTGTAGAAATTTCGAAAATTTCCAAAATCCCAGCAAAGGAATAAAGGCACCGCCGAAGCGATGCCTTTAGCTCATAAATACTTCTTATTAAAGACAGGAAAGCTGATTGCCAAACAGACCACACTCAAAAGAACGGTGATGTAAATTGCCGTAACATATGACCGTGCCTCCACCGTTCCGTAAATGAGGGAATTTCCGTCCATCAACAGAGTAGGAAGATATTCCTTTGCTTTCGGGATTAGGCCAATCAAATACGATACCAGAACTGTACAGCCTGTTCCGGCAAGCACACCCGTGTTTGAGTTGGACAACGTGGAAAACAGCACGGTCAAAGCTACCACCAATGATCCGAACAGCCACCAGCAAATGACAGAAAAAAATAAATTCTGCGCTATGGAATTATCCCAGAAATAAGTGTTGTAGCCAAAGGTGATAGTGAAGCAGAACCAATAACAAACTGTCCAGAACAGAGTCAAAATGATTGCTTTGGAAATCACTACCTTATGCCGGTCGAGTCCTTTTGTCAGAGCAAGCACCAAAGTGCCTGACTGATATTCTTTCGTAAAGATGCTGCTTTCAAGCAATATAAATGCAATCAGTCCCATCGGAGCATTTTTGAAGAACTGCACCCATGAATCCATTGCGCTTACCGTAACAGCCGTAACCGTCATACCGCTTGCTTCAAGAGAATCCGCCATCATTTCAAGCAGCCAAGGCGTCAGTTTTGCAACAGCAGGATTCATGATACCAAGCAAAATGAAGATTATGACAAGAATCAACAGCCGCCCTGATCGAACCTGTTCCATCCATTCTTTTTTCATAAAGGCAAGTAAAGATTTCATTTCTCCACCACCTCCATAAACAAAGTTTCAATTGTAGGTTCAACTCGTTCTATTTTCAGCAGACGGATACGATTATCCGTAACAAAGCGCAGTATGTCAAACAGGGTGTGATCGTTCTCACGGAAAGAGGCTGTATTTATGCCGGATTTTTTCAGTCCGGCAAATACGTTCATAAGCAGTTTCAGTTCTTCCTCTTTTCCTGTTTCAAGAACATACTCCTCTGTACGGTATTGGGATTTTATATCTGACAGTTTCCCCTGGATGTTCACTACACCGTCATTTAAAAATGCCACATCGGTGCAGATGCGCTCCACATCAGACAGAATGTGTGTGGAGAATAAGACGGTCGTCTGTTCTCTAACTGCCATCAGAATATCCAGTATTTCTTTTCGTCCCACAGGATCAAGGGCAGAGGTGGGTTCATCGCAGATGAGCAGCTTCGGACGGTTTAAGAGTGCCTGGGCAATTCCGAGCCGTTGTTTCATACCTCTGGAAAAACCTTTGATTCGATGTTTTTCATTGCCAAGCCCAACAAGTTTCAGAAGCTCATTGCTTCTGCTTTTGATTTCAATTCTGCTCATTCCGGTGATCTCACCGCAAAAAGAGAGATATTCCGGTGCTGTCATAAATGGATAGAATTCCGGTACATCGGGTAGATAACCAATGTGTCTGTTTGTTGCCGTCTGTCCATAAACAACCTTTTCTCCTGATACCAATATCTCGCCGCCATCTGCTTTGAGAAGTCCAAGTATCGTTTTCATGGTGGTTGTCTTACCAGCTCCGTTTTTACCAATAAACCCGAAAACGCTGTGTTCGGGAACAGACAGATCGAGCCCCTTCAGAACCGATTTGTACCCGAAGCGTTTCTGAAGATTTGTTATTGCCAGCATGTCCATTACGCATCCTCCTTGCCGAGCAGGAAGTACATGATAGGCCCGACAAAGTTCATCAACACGATGGTAATGATGAGCCACAGTGTGCGATTGCCTCGTTTGTAATTCTTGTGGGTCAAGATGTGATGCAGAGTATAGCCGAGCAATGCAAATTCTGCAATGACCAACGGGATCAAAAATGGGAGAAATTCCATAATCTTATCCATTCTCTTTCTCCTCCTTTCCGTAGGTTTCCACACAGAAGCCGTGATAACCGCAACAGGTACAGGTCAGTTTACGGAGTGTCGGCGTGTGTCTTGCCCAAAACGCTTCCTTGAAGTTTGGCTTAAATACCTCGTGGCACTGCGGACAGATATATACTACCCGTTTGAAATAGAAGTTTGATACCCATACGGCATAGGGAATTGCCACAAACCAGTACGCAGCAAACGGCCACCAAATGCCCATAGTGATCCACAGAACAATCGATGTCCACTGGATAATGCCAAGCGGAATTCCGGTTATGAGCAGAATGGCATGGAGCTTTTGCACATTCTTTTTGTTTTCCATCGCATAAGCTATATCACCGATAGATTCAACAGAGAAATTATCAATGCCTCTTAGCTCTTTTTTGATGCCATCAAGTATAGCAAGTTTTTCTTGCCGTTCGCTTACTTCCTCACGAAGCGCCTGTTCCTGCTGTTCCAGCAAAACAGATATGACACTGCCTGGATCATCTTCGGACAGCAACTCGCCAATGTTGTTAATAGATATTCCGGCATCTCGTAAAAAACAAATGATCTTCATTCGCTTCAGATCCTGTTCGGAATAAAGCCGCCTACCACCCTCTGACAGCTCGCTGGGAACGAGAATGTTCCTCGAATCGTAATACTGCACTGTCCGAACAGATACGCCACAAAGCTTTGCAATTTCTCCTGTTGTGTATTTTGACATAGCTTTCACCTCCTTACGTCGCTTATTTTACAACATTACGCAGCGTCACAAGCAAGACCTTACGCAAGGGGATTTTTCTGAATATTAACTTTTTGTTCATATTCGGGTCTATCACGATTTTAAGCCGCCCATAGGCTGAGCTATAGGCGGCTCCTAAATCAACTGTCCAAACTTCTGTATTCAGTTACAGTTTTCAAATATACTTCAGACTCGCCGTTCAGTATCAAGTCAGCATATCCAATCGGGTTATTGTAGATTAGATAGTCCAGTTCTGACCGCTGATACATGTTGTCAGCAATCTCGTTCTCCACAGCGATAGTGTCAATCGCTATCATACTTCCATCAGCAAATTTCAGTTCCACACAGGCAGTATCCATGTTAAACTCACAAGAAATCAATCTATCCATAAGAAACCTCCATTCTGCGAGATGTTAGATCATCCCAAAATATTTGAGCGCTTCTCGGATTGCTTTCTCTTTTTCCGGCGGACACTGGGGCTGTCTGGAATCCTCGAATTTTGGCAGGTTATAGTTTTTTCCTACCTCAATCCCACATTTCCGCTTAATCTGTGAGATATAGAGGTTGGACACCTTTAACCCGGTATGCTCCAACACATACTCCTTGATCTGCGGATAGGTTGCCCCATCCTGAAATTCGGACATATCCATATCTTCCAAAGAGAACTCAACCCGAATCTTTTTCGAGTCGACCTCGCCCTTGGAAAGCAAGACAACCGTCTCCACGTGGCTAGTAACAGGAAATGTTTCTATATATACATCTCCTACTTGAATGTTTCAATGAATGTATGCTTACCATGATTGGATTCATAAACACGAATCTCACAATTGTTTGGCTTTGGTCTCCACTTAATACCATTTTTACGATCTTCTAGATAGCCACATAAAGAACGAATGATACCACCATGACATACAATCAATACATTCTCATAATTCTTCTTTTCAAGTTCCTTTAAAAAGGATTGACTTCGTTTGACCATACTTTTGACAGATTCAACCGAATTAGGATTTGGCAATAGTTCAGGAAAGGTCCAATAGGAAGTCATTTTTAATCCTAATTTAAAGTAGTTACGAAGCTCGTAATCCCCAAAATCCACTTCAATAATACGAGAATCAATCTTTACATCCTTTTGATCTATATTGCCAATAATCGACGCTGTCTGAATCGCTCTTTGTAAAGGACTTGCATATACCGCATCAAAATGAATATCTCCAATCTTTTTTCTGGCCTCTTTCGCTTGTTGAATTCCTGTCTCATTTAAAGGCTCATCTGTAAGTCCCTGCATTAATTTTTGTTTATTTAAAGCTGTTTGGCCATGTCTAGTAATCCAAATCTTCATTCAATCATTCCCTCAATCAAAGTCTCTACGAGCATATAAGACTTTTCCAATAACCTTTACCGGAAGTTCTTCCACTTCTTCGGGCGTAAAAACTTTTGTGTCAATCTTAGGATTTGCGGCTTCTAAAATCATTAACCCCTTTTTATATAAAACACGCTTTAATGTTGCTTCCTCACCCACAAGTACAATCGCAATACTTCCAGATTCCACTTCATTTGTCTGTTTTACAAAGACAAGATCCCCTTCATAGATATGAGCGTTGATCATAGAATCTCCACGTACACGTAAAAAGTAATCGCCCTTTTTACCATCATGACGATTTAATTCAATATATCCCTCAATATCTTCCATTGGAAAACCATCATATCCTGCTTTTACACTACCAATGATTGGTTTGATTCTTTCTTCCTCATCCAAAATACTTTTGACATCACAATCCAGCATATCGGATAGTTTCTTTAATGTATTGGCCTTTAAATGTGTGCTTTCACCCTTTAACCAACGAAAATATGTAGCACGACCAATTCCTATTCTTTTAGCCGCCTCATCATGTTTAATGTTATTTTCAATCTCATATTGTAGTAATAATTGTCTTAACTGCATAGTTACACCACCTTTATCTATATAGTATCAAAAAATAAATAAAATACCAGTGAAAATTTATTAACTTTTTAAGAAAGTCTCAAATCTATCTTGAATTTTTATTTATTTTTAACTATGATTTTATACGAACGATATGGGGTGTGGAGGTATTTATGCAAAAAACATATTTATGTATTGATTTAAAATCCTTTTATGCATCCGTAGAATGTGTAGAACAAGGCCTTGATCCATTCAAAGTCAATCTTGTGGTGGCCGATCCTACACGAGGTGGTGGTGCCATTACTCTAGCTGCAACACCAGCCATTAAGAAATTAGGCGTTCCTAGTCGTGGTCGTATTTTTGAGATTGATCCAAAAATTGAATATATGATTACTCCACCTAGAATGCACTTGTATATGGAATATAGCTGCAAAGTTTATAAAGTCTTCTTGGAATTTATTGCCAAAGAAGATATTCATGTTTATTCCATTGATGAATCCTTTTTAGATGTCACAAGCTATTTAAAGCTCTATCAAGTCAATGCCAAAGAATTGGCAAAAAAAATATTAGATCGAATCTATGAAAAAACAGGTCTTACAGCTACTGTAGGAATTGGAACCAATTTGTATCTAGCTAAGATTGCGATGGATATATCCGCCAAACACAATGCTGATCGCATGGCCTATTTAAATGAAGACTTATATCGCCAAACATTATGGCATCATGTTCCGTTAACAGATTTTTGGATGCTTGGAAATGGAACGGAAAGAAGATTACACAAATTAGGTATCTATGACATGTACGACTTGTGTCAATTTCCTATTGAAATATTATATAAAGAATTTGGTGTGAACGCTGAATATATAATTGACCATGCTTGGGGCAAAGAGCCTACGACCATTCAAGACATTAAAAATTATAAATCGAAACAACATTCTATATCCAATTCCCAAATTCTTTTTGAGGATTATTCCTACCAAAATGCCTTTGTAGTTATGAAAGAAATGGTGGATCAAAATGTATTGACATTAACCGAGAAACATTTAGTGACTAAAAAAATTTCTCTTATGATTGGCTACTCCAAAGATTGTATCAAACCAAGCTGTGGCTCATGCAAGATTACCAACTGTACAAACTCCTATTCCATCTTATTAGAAGAATTCAAACAACTCTATATTCGCATTGTGAATCCAAACTATCCCATTCGACAGATTGCGATTAGTTTTCAAGATGTAAAAGATGAATATTATTATGAGAATTATGATTTATTTACAGACGTAGAAAAAGTAGAACGAGAAAAAAAGCTACAAGAAACCTTAGTTCAAATCAAGCATCGCTATGGCAAGAATGCCATCTTAAAAGGGATGAATGCCTTAGACTTTGCGACCGCTAAAAAACGAAATACATTGATTGGTGGCCACAACGCATATTAGAGGAGTTTTCACTCCTCTAATTGTATATAACTAATTTGTTTCAGGTTGATCTTTGTCTTTACGATTTGAAGTATTTGCGTATCCAGATTGATTTTAGAAACTACGCCTGTGATTCTTTTATAATTGATACGATCATAATACTCAATCGTAACCATCATACCTTTTTGAATCTGGTGGACTCTTTCGTCTAAGATTTCATAATCATCCTGCGATAAAATTCTTGGGCTGACAATTTCTACTTCACATTCTTGAATCATTTCTTTGAAGCCTTTTAAAGAATCAAAACTCTGAAAGATCTGAGCCCGATTTTCTTTTTTCTTGTGTATTAAATCCATGTGTATCACATCCTTATAAGGATATCATACGTATTTATTATATAAATTCAAGATAGATTTGAGACTTTCTTTAGAAATTTTCTAAAATGTATTTTTGTGTATTCAAACACTTTCTTAAACGTACTTGCGTATTATCTTCATTGGCATCCGCTTGTTTAAAATGATTTGAACTTGCCAATCGAGAATAGTAAGCATCAAGATAATCTTGTAGTTCCATATACTTATCTGTATCTAGATTCAATTCAAAGCCTTCGTGTGTCGCCTTGAAATCATTCATCTTATCCAATTCAGCTAGTAGGCCATCAATGATTTCTAAAGTTAATTCATCTTTTTTAGCTGCCTTTAAATATTGGTTTAAACGCTTTTTAAAGACCATTGTATTAAATGTACCATCCTCTTTCATCTTCTCTACTTTCTTCTTAAAGAAGTAAGATCCAACAGCTAAAGAAGCCGTTGTCGTTAATAACGCTATAAATTTGATTTTTTGTTTTTTTGTCATAATTAAAACCTCGATTCATCTATTTACATTTTACTTTAAAACGAAAAAACATTCCACTAAGGAATGTTAGAATCGAAGCATCTGCATGAAGGTCGTGATCATCATCGAAAAAACGATGAACGCCACAACTAATATAATAATGAAACTGCGTAATCTTTTTTTCACATGAGCCTCCTATAGAAAGTTGAATTTCTTTTTATCTCTTTATCAACTCGATTTGCATCGATCTCTTCTGTAAGTGTTGGTTTGTCACCAAATAGATTGGTACCTAAACCAAGCTTATCGCCTTTAATCTTGTATCCTAAAGCTGTTAATATTGTAGGATAAAAATCCATGGTCGTAAAGTCACGATTCTTTTCTTTTTTAGGTTTCACTCTAGAATGAATAAACGCATTCCACACTCGACGATCATAATTTGAAGAATATGTATCATGAATATATTCGGCCGCCATACTTGTATGATCACCCTGAATGACTATAACAGTATCTTTGTAGAAATCTTGCTTCTTTAGCCATTCCATAAAATCTTTTAGATTTTCATCTGTATGATAAATCGAATTCGATAAGGATTCTTTGAATACATTCTTACAATTTTTTGATTGATACCCATAAGGATGGTGCGTATCGACTGTCAACATTTCAAAGTCGAATGGTTTGGATGATTTGGATAAACTTAAGATTTTCTCTTTCGCAAATTCAAATAATTTATCATCCTCAAATCCCCAGAATTCATGATAATCCTTATCTAGAACCCCTTCTTCCTTTAAAGAAACAGTATCTTGAATATCATAATGACCATGTTGATCAAAATAGCTTCTTCTTCCACCAAATGTCGCATCCGAACCAATCATAAAGACACGATTATATCCATCTTTTTCAAGAGTATCTCCAAGGGTATTTACATTAGGCATAAATGGAACTTTGTTCTTACAAAATTTATGTTTTAAACTAAAAATTAAGGGAAGACCCGACGTACTCGCAACAATACCTCCCGTTGTCCAACCCGTTCCTGTTAAGACTCTTGCTCCACCAATTTTCTCATTTTGTGAAAAAGAAATGGAGTCTTTTGTAAGCTGAGTCAGATAAGGCAATAAATTTTCATCCGCATTGCCTCCATCTTCTTTTGTGGCGTACGTTGTTTCCATGGACTCTAGATAGATATGAATAAAATTCATCTTCTTTTCAGGTGAAATAATTTCAGATTCAACGTAGTATTTATCAAAGAAATCTGTCTTCTTAAATTGGTTAAAAACATATGAAAAGAAATGAATTTGACAAAGACCATATATAAAACAAAGTAAAAGAATAAGTTTGGCTATATTTATAGGAATCCGACTAAAAATGAGACCAAAAATAAAACCAGGAAGTAAACATTTTTGTATCCATCCAAAAATAAATTGCGTATTGGTACCCTCCAAAGGAACTTTAATATGGTATACAATTTGTTCAAAACTCGATAAGCCAAAATAAGAATAGGCCCACTTACTTGAAATAGCTAATGTTAAGCCTAATGTCACGATAAATAAGCTCATGATCCATCCTTTCTAAAGACAAAAATAGGTCATATGACCTATTTGTTGCACTTATTCTTTAAAGTCTGACTTGGACGAAACTTTGGAAGTTTGGTAGCCGGAATCATCATTCTTTCTTTTGTGACAGGATTGATTCCCATTCTTGATTTACGATCAAAAATTTCAAACTTACCAAAAGCTGTGATATCTACATGACCATCACTTGCCAAGGCATCACTCATTTCATTAAAAATTAAGTCTACCGCAAATGCTGCGTCTTTTTTAGACAAATTTAAATTGATTGATAAAGCCTGTGTTAAAGACTCTTTATTTACATACTTTCCCATATTAAAATTCCTTCTTTAAATCTCTAATCATTAAATCTTGTGCACAATCACTTGGAAGTTTTCCATTGAATAAAATTTGGTAAACTTCTTCACAGATTGGCATATCTATACCATTTTCTTTCGCAACACGATGAACAATTTTTGCGGTACGAACACCTTCTACTGTTTTTGTGTTGTTCTTAAAGAAGTTTTCAACCGAATTCTCTTTTCCAATTTGGTAACCCGCTTCAAAGTTACGAGAATGTACACTCGTACAAGTTACAATCAAGTCTCCAATTCCAGTTAGACCCATGAATGTTTTTTGTTGCCCACCAAAATGAACACCATAACGAATCATTTCCTGTAAACCACGCGTAATCAAGGCTGCGCGCGTATTATCTTGATAGCCTAAACCAGATAAGATACCGGATGCGATAGCCATAACGTTTTTAATGGCTACACCAAGTTCAGAACCAATCTCATCATTTCCTGTATAAATACGTAGGTATTGATTTGAGAATAAGTTTTGAACGGTCACGGCATCCTCGTTGTTTAAACTAATCGCATCAATTGTAGTTAATAAACGAATGACAACTTCTTCTGCATGACTCGGACCAATTAAACTTACAACTGAACTTAATTTATCTTCATCAATACAACGACGAATAACTTCAGACATTCTTTCATTTGTTTCTGGGTGGAATCCCTTAGAAACGTTGATGATAATTGTCTTTTTATCTAATAAATCATTAATTTGGTGGCAAATTGGATCAATTGCGATTGTTGGTACTGCCAACAATACAATATCGGCTCCTTTGACACATTGAATATCTGTTGTTGCCTTTAATTCGGGATTTAATTCAACATCCTCGAAATACTTTGAGTTTTTATGATTTTCATTAATATCATTAACTTCAGCTTCTGCAACACCATACACTAAAACTTCTTGATGATTATCTTGTAATACTTGAGCTAAAGCTGTTCCCCAGCTTCCACTACCAATCACAACTGTACGCATATTTAACTCCTTACTATGAGCGTTTACGAGCCAAAATCTTAATTGGAGTTCCCGTAAAGCCAAATGCTTCTCTTAATTTATTTTCAATATAACGAGCATAACTAAAATGCAATAATTCTGGATCATTGACAAATAAGACAATTGTCGGTGGCTCAACCGCAACTTGGCTCGCATAATAAATCTTTAATTGTTTTCCCAAGTGAGGTTTTGCCGGATTCATCATCTGTGCATCTAAAATGACATCATTTAATACATTGGTTGGAATACGCAATGTACATGCATCATGCACTTGATCAATCAAAGGAATCAATTGATTCACTTTACTTCCTGTAAGTGCAGAAGTAAACGCAATTGGTGCATAATTCAAATACAAGAATTGAGCACGAATTTCCTTTTCAATCTTTGACATGGTCTTCTCATCTTTTTCAACTGTATCCCACTTATTGTAGACAATGATAACACCTTTACCAGCATCATGCGCAAGACCAGCCACATGCTTATCTTGATCACGAATACCCTTTTCACCATCAATCAAGAATAACACAACATTACTACGATCAATTGCATTTAAAGCACGTAAGATCGAATATTTTTCAATATTCTCATAGATTTTACCTTTTTTACGAATACCCGCCGTATCAATGATCATATATTCTTTATCATCTACAAAGAATGGCGTATCAATCGCATCACGCGTAGTACCTTCTACATTGGATACTATAACACGATCTTCTTTTAAGATGGAATTAACTAAACTTGATTTTCCAACATTAGGACGTCCAATACAACAGAATGAAGTAATTCCTTCATATGGAGCGATATCTTTTTCTGGAAGTTTTTTCATCACGACATCCAACAAGTCGCCTAGTCCAATGCCATGTGCTCCACTAATCGCAATAGGATCTCCTAGACCTAACGCATAGAATTCATATACATTCATCTGCATTTCTGGATTGTCCACTTTGTTGCAAGCTAAAATAACTGGTTTTTTACACTTTTGCAGCTTTCTTGCGATAATTGTATCATCTGTCATTACTCCTTCTTTGGCAGAAGTTAAGAAAATAATGACATCCGCTTCTTCAATCGCAATATCTACTTGCATATTGATTTCCTGAGCAAATGCCTGGTCCTCAATTTGAATACCACCCGTATCAATCAAGCGAAAAGTTTGTGTCAGCCATTCCACTTCACCATAAATTCTATCTCTTGTTACTCCGGGTGTATCATCTACAATGCTCTTTCTTTGTCCAATCAATCGATTGAATATCGTTGATTTTCCGACGTTTGGCCGACCTACGATGGCCACAGTACCTCGAATCATATTGTGGTCCCCTTTCTACATTATCCAACTATATCCAATACTTTTGAAACGACTTCATCAATTGTTAAATCGGAAGTATCAATTTCAATCGCATCCTCTGTCTTTACTAAAGGTGAAATTTCGCGATGCATATCCTGATAGTCTCTTGCGACAATATCCTGATAGATCGTTTCATAATCAGCATCGATTCCCTTTGAAATATATTCATCATATCTTCTTTGGGCTCTTGCCTTACTCGATGCACTCATAAAGATCTTTACTTCTGCATCTGGCAAAACAACAGAACAAATGTCTCTACCATCTACAATAAAACCTTTATTGGTACATACTTTTTGTTGAAGATTCACTAATTTTTTACGTACAATACCAAGCTGACTTGTTTTACTAGCCTGCATAGATACATTATTCATACGAATTTCTTTAGATACATCTTCCCCATCTAAATATACATGGTTATCTTCATCAAAATGAATGTCAATTGTGTCCATCAAATCCGACATTGCCTTTTCATCTTGAATATTGACTCCATCTTTTAATGTTTTATACGCCACACAACGATACATAGCACCCGTATCTAAATGGCGCATATTTAACTTTTCTGCAACAATATCCGCAATCGTACTTTTACCAACCCCACTAGGGCCATCAATCGCAATATTAATTTTTTTCATGTCCATCCTCATTAAATATTTTTAAATGTCCATACTAAATAGCCTATGATCGCAACCAAAGCTAAGATCAATATAGCTAAAACGACATTCAATACGATTTCTGAACTCTTCTTTTCTTTATGGCTGCTAGCCTTTTCAAAATCAGAAGTTTTCATACGCATTTTAGCACTAGGCATAGATTCAAGTTCATCACGCTTTTCTTTTTTGCGCTTTGACTTTTTCTTCTTATCCTTTTTAGGCTGTTCTTCCGTTTTATCAAAATCATCATGAGAAAGATACATCAAATCCAATTCATCATCCACTGGCTTTTTAACATCCTCTACATCCTGACTTGTAAGAACGATTTTTTCTTCTTTAGGTTCTTGACGAGTGATTGTCTGTCTTGGTTTTGAAATCTTCATTGTTGAACCTAAATCTTCATCATCTGTATCCATAGGGATCACATGTTGATTTCTCTTCATTGTATCACTACTTGTTGTGTCTAACTGTTTTAAAATATTGATCTGTGTATCATCTGTGATACGGTTACCATTATCAATATTATATTGCTTCACTTCTCCAAGCAGATCTTCCATCACTGGAGATGTAGGCATTTCTTTTACAGTAGGCGAAACACGCACAGTATCATGTGGATACAATGGTTTGTTGGCATGTGAGCCACTATCTACACGCGATAATCTTTGTAGTTTCACTGGCTGCGCTTGAGCAGCAGTTGTTTCTTCATCTAAACGATCTCTAAGTTCTTGATACTTTTGTTTTCTTGAAAGTTGAGTCATAAGTACCTCCTAAACATTCCTTACTATTATACACTATCACGCAAAAAAAGAAAAATAGGCGATTGCCTATTTTGCACGTCCTGAATATTTTCCGTCGTTTGTGTTGACAACGATCATTTCATCTTGGTTGATAAATAAAGGAACTTTTACTTCTAATCCAGTCTCTAATACTGCATTTTTACTAGCACTTGTTGCTGTGTCTCCCTTTACCGCCTGTTCGCATTCAACAACTTTCAATGTTGCCTTATCTGGTAAAATAATACCTAAGATTTCACCTTCATAGCTAGAAATATTTACGTTTGAATTTGGAACAATAAAGTTTCTTTCCCATTTTAAACGATCCATAGGAATTTCAACCTGGTCATATGTTTCATTATCCATAAATACCATAGATTCATCTGTATCATATAAATACTGCATTTCTCTTTTCTCAATTTGAGCTGGTTCAACCTTTTCACCACCACCCCAAGACAATTCAACGTTACTTCCAGTACGAACATTACGAACTTTCGCCTTAACAACCATGGCACTACGAGCTGTTTTATTTTGTGATGCTTCTAAAACCGTATAGATTTCGCCATCCACTAAAATTGTAAGACCTGGTTTTAAATCATTTGAACTAATCATGTTTGTTAACTCCTTTTAAATTGTATGTATAACCTCAATTATTTTATATCACGCAAAAAAATTGTCAAGAAAAAGAAAAAAAGCACCGAAGTGCTTTTTCTCATCGAAAGGATCGATAAAGTAATTTCTTATGTGTTTTAAGGAAGGATATATACACACAAGATGGATATTGAGTCGAAAGGTGAGCCATACTTTCTTTCTCTTACCACCCTTATAATACGCCTAATCGCAAAACTTGTAAACCCTTTCAATTACTTTTCGTAAATTAAATCAAAATTAATCATTTCCTTGTGATCATTTGTACCCAAATTATAGTTACGATCTTGAATTAGATTCAATAAATCACCATCTAAATCTGGATTCTCACATGCCGCTAAGAATAAGCGAATTGCCTCCATCGCAAGAAGCTGGGCTTTATCGTATAAGTCGAAGAAACTTTCTGTTGAAACCAACGTATCATCACTTGGATGAACCCAACGAGTATGTAATAAATTCATCACATCATATGGATCATCTGGCTCATTAGGTACGATATATCCAGATAATGAATTGTAAGCTTTGGTGAAAGTCTCTAATGCTTGAAGTGCCTTTAGCTTATCTCCAGAAGCATCATAGAATAAGGATTCAATAAAGTGCCAATCCTTCAAGCTTTCCATGATTTGATGAGGCTTGATTTCAAAACCTAGAATCTGACGGATTGCAGGCACATAGATACGTGCAATGGCACGAACTTCTTCTTTAGATGCATCACTGATTTCATAGAATTTAAAATCTTCAATCGTACATTCTTTTTTCACCTTCAACATGATCGCATCCATCAACGATTCAAAACGATGATGATACCACGCACTCTTGCCTTTGCAAGTTCCCGTGCGATAAAACACATATGGATGGCTTGTCGCATCTAGCGCCCAGTGACATAAATGTCCACAAACATAGGTCACCATATCTTTTTTGATTTCTTCATCTGTTTCATTGCGAATGGAAATCAAAGCTTGTTGATAAAATTCATTCACATGACCCGCATGAAACATACTTCCTGAAACACGTAAATCACTCTTTTTAAAGAAATCTTTTGGATTCATACCATGAAAGAATAAAAAGTCCGGTCCATTTGAACCAACTTCCAATAAGTGAAGTCTTGGTTCAAATAAATCATGCGTCTTTTCATCCACCTTATCAAAAATTTCCTGTGCAAATAAAGTATGAGTAATAATATTAGGCATCTTTTTCTACCTCCTTGATCAAGCCATGATATACAACATATTCTGCATAAGTATCCATCTGACAATATGTTGAAATGGCTTCTTTTACTACTTTTTTCTCTTTTTCGTCCTTCTCATCATATGTACGATACGCAAACACAGCATTTAAACCATTTTGAATATCCAAATCATAATAAGAAACATCTTTTGAGAATACAGGCAATATACTCTTCAATGAATAATGACCACGCATTTTTGAATTGTAATAGAGTCCTGCCTCAAATGGTTTTGATAAATCCACCATTCTTGAACAAATCGACTCTAATTCTTCCCTATATTCTTCAAATTGACTCGCTAATTGTTTCAATCTCAGCTTTTCAGCTCCCTCCATATTATAAACAAGAATCGTTCCCGTTTTAGGAAGGTCTTTGATCAGTTGTTCAACAAAATGACGACGGCAATCTTTGGATTCAAAGAAGTTATAATGGGTTAAATTTCCATCCGAAGTTTCTACATGAAGACTATATTGAAAACACAATACGTCAAAAGCCTTCATATTCGTATAGGGTGGTACCGCAAAGGTATCCCATTCAAAATCCAAATACGAAATTGGATATTTGATTTGTTTCATCCATACCTGTAAAGCGGCACGATCCATAAATGGCTTTTGCGTTTTACTAGCCATATATTGCGCATATTGAAGACGGAATCCTTCAATTTGATTCAATGGCAACTCATGAATATGACGAATACCACGATCATACGCATCCAGCTTATGTTGATTGGTTGTAAAGAATAAAATCGAGTCGTCTGGTTCATTAGATTCATCAAAACATACAGAATAGTAGTTGCACCTTCTTAAGGCTGTACATTGTTTTGTGCGTACTGGCGTAACACTTGGTCGATTTAAAATTTCTTTTGTTCTTTCAATCCAACCATCCAAATCCACATCCACTTCATCCATACATTCGGCAATTGTTTTCGACAAGTGGTTGCGCTTATTGAATAGCTTGTCGCTGATACAAAAGAGTTCATTTAGATCCAACGCATCCTGACGAACATATTCTTTATTTAAATAGACAATGCGATTTTCGACAATGTCAACGCCACAATGCGAAAGAATCATTTGATTGACCTTCATGATCAATGCTTCATTTTCTTTGGGATACGCACTCAAATGTGGATACACGGCCATATATCCATTCTCTAATTTTTTAAGATATGGAATCTTTGTACGACACTCCTTATATTCAAAACGTGCAAAACATACAACTTCGTTTTCTTCTAATAATTTTAAAGATTGTTCGTTTGAATCCATGGAATGACCTAAGCCACACTCATTCGCATTTAAATAATTTCTCCATAGATCAGAAAATGGACAATCCATTTTATAAAAACTTTCCTGGTGAAGTGAATTGTGGGCGCTGTTCCAACAAAAACAGTCACATTTCATTTCACGCATTAAATCTGATACATGTAACATAAAAAATTCACCATATCTATTGTACTTCAATTTTTAATTCTTTTCATCCCTATACGCATTTAATATTTTTTGAACACGAGACAAATAAGCAATTTTTACATCTTCAGGATTTAAAATCTCCATTTGATCACTCATAGAAAACAAGGACTGATACAAGTTTGACATGTCGTCTGTATAGAATTCAAAGTCTGTGTACGCTTCTTGTTTATTGATGGCTTGTAGTTTATTGCCCCAATATTTTTCTTTAAATAAGCGAAGCCCATTATTTTCATGGTAAACTCTCACTTTCACAAGTTTTAAATCTAAAGGAATCAAAGAATGTTCTCCGATGTAGTTGCTTAAATGAAAGTGATTGTCCCGAATAAAGTGTCTCGATGAAATTTCACATGAAAACATACGTTGCGAACTAAAACGGTACATGCGATAGTCTTTTCTTAATAAAGAAAAACCAATTAAATAATACGACTTATGGTAGTGAATGATTTCATAGGGTTCAACCTCAAATTGTTTAGGGGCTTCATCCTGTAAAGACTGGTACGACAAAAGGACGCAAAGCCCATGGTTCATGGCTTGTTGCGTCTTATCAATCATGTGGGAGATCTTTTCGTCTAATTCCATAGAATTGGACATATAGTGTAAAGAATCATTGGATGAAATCTTGCTTGTCGAAATAATCTTATCCATCGCATCACAATATAGTGGAAGAGGTTTAAAGTCTTTTTGTGTACGCATAAATTTATAGGATTGCACCAAAGCATCCTTTTGTTCGTCACTAAAAATAGTGACAGGAAGATCGTATTCATCATTTAAGATGTATCCTCCATAACGTCCCTTTACTTCTTCTACATTATATCCAGCTAGTACAAGCTCTTTTTTAAATTCACGAATGTTACGTGGATTGACTTCAAGTTCTGTCGCAAGCTGTGTTGTATTCATTTTCCCTCTTGCCTTTAATAGTTGTAACATGCGAATGCATAAGTTTGTTCGATTCATTAGTTTATCTCCTTTTAGTGCGTACTGCAAAATCTTTGAGGATAGTAGCCAAAGCCTTTTTTTGGTTCAAAATGTTTAGGAACAATACCACGAAATACAAGTGGACGTATCATTTGACCAATCCCTCTTTCAAGCGCAAAGCCTAAAGCTTCTTGTTTCTGAATGGCTCCGGCATCAATTAAAATATTTACAATTTCTTCATTTCCAATGCTGATGGCATGCATCAAGATAGGATATCCATTAAATACCCAACTTGGACTTGCTCCAAGTTCTAGGCAGTTTTCAACTCCTTGTACATCTTCTTTCCATACAGCATCTAATAAATCCATAGCTAATCTTTTTTCGGCGTTCATATTGTACCCTTCTTTCTATACTCAAAGGATACATCTTATATAGACATCATTTATGTCAAATTAATCAGATACTTCTTTCACTCTTTGAAGTCTAGTTAACACATCTTCGCTTACCAGCTGATAGATGCACGAGCAAATCGGAATAAAAATGATGATTCCAATAATACCTGCTACATTGGCTCCAATGGTGATGGCCACAATGATATACATAGGTGGAAAGCCTACAGACTTACCTACAACCTGCGGATAGATAAAGTTTCCTTCAACTTGTTGAATACAAATAAACATAATAATGAATGTAAATCCTTGTACAGGAGATGTTATCGCAATAAAGAAAGCACATAATAGAGCGGCAACCAAGGCGCCAAACATTGGCACAAGAGCTCCAATTCCTACGACTAGACCTATTAAAAATGCATATGGAATCTTCATGATCAAAGATCCTGCAGTAACTAAACTGCCTAAAATCAAGCATTCCAAACAAGTTCCGCCTACGTAACTTGTAAAAATACGAATGATCAGCTTTAATACGTGGCGTGTTTTTTCATAATCCTTTTCTGGAAGATAGGCCTTTAATAAAGATTTTGTTTCACGAACCACTTGTTTTTTATTAAACAACAATAGAAACGAGAATACAATTGCGATAAAGGCTTGCGCAAACCAAGAAAATGTCGTGGATAAAATCATAAAAATGGATCCAAATATATCATTGGCTCCTCCAGACACAAGCCAGGAACTTATTTTTTTACTCACATTATCAATCGCAAATGTACTAAAGGCATTGATATCTAAGTGTTGTAAAAAGTTGTGCACTAGATCTACATGTTTTGTGATGTCTAAAAGCCATATATAGAATTCATAGATCATCTGTGGGAAGTTTGACATCAACAATTGAATTGAAAATAGAATCTTAGGTATGACAATACCGACAAAGGCGGCAAATACGGCAAGCACAATGAAGATGGCTAAAATATTGGATAGGACTCTTTTAATTTTTGTTTCTTTTATATCAAACCATTTAATTAAATAGCACATGAGATTGTTCGATATAATATTAAACACAAAGGCAAGCCCTGCACCAAATAAAAATGGCAAACACATTGCCCCAATCCATGCCAAAAAACCAATGATTTTTTCAAAATAATAGATAACCATACCAATTAATAAGGTAAAAATAATGAGTCTTTGGTACATTTTTTCTTTTTCATGTAGGTCCATCAAAACCACCTCAAATCGAATTTATTATACTATCTTTTACATTTAAAATCATTTTTTTAAATTTTTTATTTACATCTTTTTTTCATAGGTGTAAAATTCACGAGTTAAAAGAAAAAAAGTAGAGGTGAAACAAATGAGTACAAAGTACATTTTCGTAACAGGAGGTGTTGTTTCAGGCCTGGGTAAAGGTATCAGTGCAGCCAGTCTTGGGCGCCTTTTAAAGTCCCGTGGCTACAAGGTAACAAGTCAAAAGCTCGATCCCTACATCAATGTGGATCCTGGAACAATGTCTCCTTTCCAACATGGTGAAGTATATGTCACAGATGATGGATTAGAAGCCGACCTGGATCTAGGTCATTATGAGCGTTTTATTGATGAAAACCTCCATACGTATTCCAACCTTACCACTGGACGTGTCTATTGGAATGTCATTAATAAGGAGCGTGATGGAAAATATCTTGGTGAAACCGTTCAAGTTATTCCTCATATTACCAATGAAATCAAAAGTTTCGTAATTCGTGCAGGAGAACATGCGGCTGCCGATGTCGTAATTACCGAGATTGGTGGTACGACTGGTGACATTGAAAGCTTACCATTTCTAGAATCCATTCGTCAGGTTGCCTTAGAGGTTGGTCGTAAAAACTGTCTATTCATCCATGTTACTTACATCCCTTATATTTCGGGTTCACAGGAATATAAATCAAAACCCACTCAACATTCCGTAAAAGAATTACAATCTTATGGTATCAATCCAGATATCATTGTAGCACGTTGTGATGAAACGATTCCTCAGTCTGTATTAGACAAAATTTCATTATTTTGTAATGTTGAAAAACGTTGTGTCATCCAAAACAAGACTCTTCCTTCTCTATATGAAGTACCATTTATGTTAGAAGAACAAAATCTTGCAGATATTGTCTGTGAAAAGACAGGCCTTGAAATACGTAAGCCAGATTTAAGCGAATGGCAACAAGTTGTCGCTAACATTAAAGCAAGCACCAAACCTGTAAATATTGCCTTAGTTGGTAAATACGTTGCCTTACACGATGCCTATTTATCTGTCAGTGAAGCCTTGTATCATGGTGGTTTTGAAAATCATGCCAAAGTCAATATTCAATGGATTGATTCGGAAGGTTTAGAAAATGCCAACTTAGATGAAGTTTTTAAAGATACAGATGGAATCATCTTGCCAGGTGGTTTTGGCAATCGTGGTATTGAAGGTATGATCAGTGTAGCCACTTACGCAAGACAAAAACAAATTCCTTATTTAGGTATCTGTTTAGGTATGCAGATTGCAGCCATTGCCTTTGCCCGCAGTGCATTAGGTTTAAAGGATGCCAACTCTTTTGAATTTGATCCACAAAGTAAACATACAATCATTGATTTCATGGAAGATCAAAGTAATGATATTCGTAAAGGTGGAACCATGCGTTTAGGATCTTATCCATGTTCATTAAGAGCCGATACAAATATTTGGTCTTGCTACAAAAAAGATATGATTGATGAAAGACATCGTCATCGTTATGAATTCAACAATGAATATCGTTCTGAATTTGAACGTAACGATATGATGATTGTCGGAACAAGTCCGGATAAACAATTGGTTGAAGCTATTGAGTATAAGAATCACCTATTCTACATTGGTGTACAATATCATCCTGAATTTAAATCTAGACCCAACCGTCCACACCCATTATTTGTGGGTTTAGTTAAGGCTAGTCTAGAAAACAAAGAAAGTCACAAATAGTGACTTTTCTTTTTTATATATACTTTTCAATTTCATCCACTGATACATTCAATACGGAAGCTACAGACTTTATATCCATTGTGCTAGAAAGGCGAAGTATGATATTCTTAATCTGTTTTTCTGCAGCATCCGCTCTTTTTGTTTCAAGTTCAGTTTGTTTAGTTGCATCTTCTACTTGTTTATTGGCTCTTTCTACTTTCTTATCAGCTTCTTGTTTTAATTTATTCACTTTTAGCATTGCCGTTTTTGCTTCTTCTTTTGCTTTATGAGCCTCTTCAACTTCAAGTTGTCGTTCGATTCGTTCTTCATTTTCATGTAGTTTTTGAAAATCTTCAATTATTTTTTTCCAACCCTCATCCGGTATGGTTTCTACATGCTTCTCTATCTTCATTTTAATTTTACTATCTTCGATTCCTTTGTAACAATTCAAAAAGTAATAAATCATTTTTTCCTGTTCATTCATATCACTCAGCGGTTTCTTTAAATCTACTTTTGACATTTTCACTGTAATTAACTTCATACGATCCTGACTTTCTTCTACAAAAGATAAGCCATCCTCATTTTTC
>ERZ773187.35-NODE-35-length-132111-cov-15.477510_pt1 | contig 132111 bp, 136 predicted proteins | sample MGYA00511242_ERZ773187 | MGnify/ENA primary metagenome ERZ773187 (study PRJEB29015, sample SAMEA2737744) | human gut metagenome | biome: human gut; feature: human-associated habitat; material: faeces | place: China | collected 2012 ...
TGGAAGCAAAAAGGCAAATTTTGGGAGTGGGAGAGAACATGGGAACAGAGGAAAGTAAAAAAATCTGGGAGGAGAACGCACAATTTTGGGATAATGCAATGGGTGACGAATCTAATGAATTTCACAGAGAGGTAGTGCGTCCCAAAGTAACGGAACTTCTATCTCCTAATCCTGCGGATTACATTTTGGATATTGCGTGTGGCAATGGAAATTATTCTTCGTATCTTGCACAAAGAGGCGCTTCGGTTGTCGCTTTTGATTACAGCAAAAAAATGATAGAATTGGCTAAAAGACGGCAATCACAATATGCAAAACAAATTGAATTTTGTGTGGCGGATGCGACCGATAGAAAAAGTATATTAGAATTAAAAAGAAATCGAGCCTTTACGAAAGCAGTTTCTAATATGGCAATTATGGATATTACGGATATTGAACCACTTCTTATGGCTGTTTATGAACTGTTGCAGGAAAGCGGAATTTTTGTCTTTGCAACGCAACACCCTTGTTTTGTCACGTTGACTGAAAAATATATGACACCGCACAGTTACTATGATATAGCGATTGAAGGGCAACCGAAAGAGCAGATTTATTATCATCGTTCCATACAAGATATTTTTAACCTTTGTTTTAGAGCTGGATTTGTCATTGATGGATTTTATGAAGAATGTTTCAAAACCAACAAAGAAATTCCTATGGTAATGATAGTAAGGCTTAAGAAGGTAAAACGTGATAGCTTAAAATAAATTCAAGTTTGTCGGGTAAATAGCAAACCCAGCCGAGCCAGTCAACGGTCAAGATGAACGGCGCATATGCGCAGCCGTTGACAGCCCCGCCCGCCTTTGCTGGTAGGCAATCAAGGGGCGACAGCAAGAAGTGCCACCGCCCCGCACTATTATTCAGAAAGGGGAATTTCCATGACCGACCAGATAGCCTATCAAGAATATATCCAGCGCAGGTACAACGCCTTTTGCAAGACTGTTATCCGCTGTGCCGCCTTGGACAAGATTTTGAAGCTTAAACGGCAATGGGAACGGCAAGTTTCCCTTGACTATCTGATGAACGAGAAGTTTGTCCAGTTTGCCGCGTCGGAGCCGGACGAGGAATACCCATTTACCGTCTGCGGTCAGACCGTCCTGCTCTGCAACGCCGCCCTTGCCGACGCGATCTCTGTTTTGCCGGAGCAGACGCGGGAAGAAATCCTGCGCTATTACTTTCTGCGCCAGCCGCAGCGCGTGATCGGCGCGTGTATTGGCCGGTCACGCAGCACAGCGGGGCGGCATATCCAGCTTGCCTTGCAGCGGCTACGCGAAGAAATGGGGGTGAGCCGGTATGAGTAGACTTCTCCCCTATGAAACAATCCTCAAAGCCCGTGAGGGCGACCCAGAAGCCGTGAACGCTGTCCTGCTCCACTACGCCGGATATATCCGCTATTTCTCAAAAGTGAACGGGCAGGTCAACGCCGAGGTGGAGGACTATGTAAAGCAGCGGTTAATTGACTGTCAATTCAAGTTCCGGCTTGACGAACCACCGGACAAGTCATAAAAACTGAATACCAGCCGCCACCGACGCGGCCAGCGAAAGCAGTAAGTCTTGAAAAAGATTTACTGCTTTTTTTGTTGTCCGGCTCCGCTCCCGGCCATTTTGCCCCCTGCCGGTTGTAGTAGTAAGCGAGGAGGGAATTTTTCTGCCCTGGTGTTTGGCATTTGGAGCATTTACCCGTAGTAGAGGGCAAAGAGAAAGGATTTCTCCAACACCGGGTAGAAACCACTGCGTCCGGTGTCATTTTAGCGAAAGCGGGCAGGAATGCCCTTTACAGGATTAGTAGTAGCAGAAAAAGAGAAACAAACTTTTGTGGTTGCAGTTTTCCAAAAAAGTGGCGGACGGAAGTGAGAGAAAGTTTGCAGTCACGGAGAGCAAGATTCTACCGCAGTACCAAATTTCGCTGTTCGCTCATTTTGTCCTTGCGGGAATCTTGTTGGGGAGTGCCTTCCCCAAACCCTGCTTATGCGGCTTTTGCCGCTTATCCCTGCCGCTGTCATGCGGCAAACGAAAGGAGGTTATAACCATGCCGAAACGATACAACACGCCCCACCGCAGCCGGGTAATCAAAACCCGGCTGACCGAGGAAGAATACGCCGACTTTACCGCCCGGCTTTCCCCTTATGGTATGAGCCAGTCTGAATTTATCCGGCAAGCCATTACACGGGCAACCATACGCCCCATTGTTACCGTGTCCCCGGTCAATGATGAACTGCTTGCCGCAGTCGGGAAGCTGACCTTGCCGCCTTGAAGTTTGAAGTCTTGCAGAAAGTGGGTGAAGCTGTTGGCAACATTCAAACAAATGTCCGCAGACTACGAAGCCGAGCAGCGGGAACTGAAAGACAGAGCCGCCGCCCTGCAGGGCGAACTGGACAAGGCACAGGAAGCCACGGTAAACGCTGAAAAGTTTATGAACGTTGTCCGCAAGTACCTTTCTATCGAGGAACTGACCCACACCCTCTTGCGTGAAATGGTGGAGAAAATCGTTGTCTATGAATGTGAATATGACGAGAACGAAGTACGCCGCCAGCGCATTGATATTTATTACAGCTTTGTCGGCAAGATTGACTTGCCCGAAGAATAAGCCCGACCTATCCGACACCCTGCGCAAGTGCCGGATAGGAACGGCAAAATTTTTTACACTTCTATTACTTCTTTATCACACATAAACAAAGTCTCAGGGTATGAAGCAGCTCATGGCCGGTGGCGGCGTGGCCCTCATCGGTATCACTCTGGTTCCCCTGTTTTCCGGACTCTTCGGCTAAGAAAGGGTCAATTGTCACACCTAATTTTTCTGCTAACTGCCCTTGTGTATACCCTTTTTTCTTGCGATTCATTGAGGTAAAGGTTCCTATCTTTTTTGTATCCATAACTGACCTCCTTTCATCTAAAATATTGCTATTTCCACTATACATTGAACATATCACAAATGGCGAATAGTTGAATTTAAAGCACAACATAAAAGTATACTTTGAAAGTGTACTTTAAGTAGACTTTAAAATCTTAAATAACCCTAGGGAAAACGCTTGCGTAATTGATAATTCTTTGTTATGATTTGACTATCATATGACTGACGGAAGTGGAGTTACCACATGAAGTATGATGTTATAGGCCGACCGTCTGGGCAAGTTTACTTTGTCTTTTCGGTGGGTCTTTTTAATTGACTGCTCGAAGGAATCATAGTAAACTTTAAATAAATGTTAGTCATAACTAACTGTCATTAGAAGGAGGCAATCATGAAAGAACAATGGCAAGGATTTAAAGGCAGTAAATGGCAGGATGAGGTAGATGTTCGAGATTTTATTCAAAATAACTACAAACCTTATAATGGTGATGAAAGCTTTTTAGAAGGTCCAAAAGAATCGACAAATACTTTATGGGCTGAGCTTCAAAAACTACAAAAAGAAGAACGTGCCAAAGGCGGTGTATTGGATATGGAAACAGAAGTGGTTTCGAGTCTAACTGCTTATGGCCCTGGATATTTAGATAAAGATTTAGAGAAGGTTGTCGGTTTACAAACAGATAAACCATTAAAACGTGCATTTATGCCTTATGGCGGTATTCGTATGAGTGAAGAGGCATGCGAAACTTATGGATACAAACCAAGTGAAAAATTACATGAAATCTTCACAAAATATCATAAAACTCACAATGATGCTGTATTTAGTGCATACACACCAGAAATGCGTTTAGCACGTCGTAACAAAATCATTACAGGATTACCAGATACATATGGTCGTGGACGTATCGTAGGGGATTATCGTCGTGTTGCACTTTATGGTATTGATTATTTAATTGAGCAGAAACAAAAAGATTTCGCATATTGTGGCGATGGAACAATGAGCGATGATGTAATTCGTCAGCGTGAAGAATTGGCTGAACAAATCAAGGCGTTAAAAGAAATGAAAATTATGGCAGCAAGCTATGGATATGATATTTCTCAGCCTGCTAAAAACTCATTAGAAGCAGTACAATGGCTATACTTTGGATATTTAGCTGCTATTAAAACACAAAATGGGGCGGCTATGTCAGTAGGTCGTATTTCAACGTTCTTAGATATTTATTTTGAAAGAGATTTAGAGAATGGTGTCTTCACAGAAAGTGATATTCAAGAAATTGTTGACCATGTGACTATGAAATTTAGAATGGTTAAGTTTGCCAGAATTCCTAGCTACAACCAATTATTCTCAGGAGATCCAGTTTGGGCAACACTTGATGTTGGTGGTTTAGGTATGGATGGAAGAAGTATGGTTACTAAAACTTGTTTCCGTTTCTTGCATACACTTGAAAATATGGGACCGAGTCCAGAACCAAACTTGACTGTATTGTATTCTTCAAATTTGCCTGAACCATTCAAGAAATATGCTGCAAAAGTAAGTATTGATACAAGTAGTGTTCAATATGAAAATGATGATGTAATGCGTCCTGTATGGGGAGATGATTATGCGGTATGTTGTTGTGTGAGTGCTACGCAAACTGGTAAAGAAATGCAATTCTTTGGTGCTCGTGCAAACTTAGCTAAATGTTTACTATACGCTATCAATGGTGGTGTAGATGAAAAGACAAAAGTACAAGTAGGTCCAGAATATAAGCCTATCACAAGTGAGTATTTAGATTATGATGAAGTAATGCATAAATACGATATCATGATGGACTGGTTATCAGGGTTATATGTAAATATTTTGAATTTGATTCAATATATGCATGATAAATATTATTATGAAGCAAGCCAGATGGCTTTGATTGATACTGATGTACGTAGAACTTTCGCAACGGGTATTGCTGGATTCTCACATGTAGTAGATTCATTGAGTGCCATCAAATACGCAAAAGTGAAGACAATTCGTGATGAAGATGGATTGGTAGTTGATTATGAAATTGAAGGGGATTTCCCTCGTTATGGAAATGATGATGATCGTGCGGATGAAATTGCCGTATGGTTATTAAAGACATTTATGTGTAAGATTGAAAAACACCACACATATCGTAATAGTGAACCAACTACTTCGATTCTTACAATTACTTCAAATGTTGTATATGGTAAAGCTACAGGTGCGCTTCCCGATGGAAGAAAAGCAGGAGAACCATTATCACCCGGTGCTAACCCTGCATATGGAGCAGAACAAAATGGATTGTTGGCATCGCTAAATTCTGTCGCAAAACTTCCTTATGAATATGCGCTAGATGGAATTAGTAATACGCAAACAATTAATCCAGATGCGTTGGGTCACACTGAAGAGGAAAGAGTAAATAACTTAGTGAATGTATTAGATGGATACTTTGATCAGGGTGCTCACCACTTGAATGTGAATGTATTTGGTGTAGAAAAATTAAAAGATGCGATGGAGCATCCAGAAAAAGAGGAATACGCAAACTTTACAATTCGTGTTTCTGGCTATGCCGTTAAATTTATTGATTTAACTCGCGAACAACAATTAGATGTTATTAGTCGTACATGTCACAAGAGCCTTTAATAAGGCTCTTTCTAGTTAGGAGGCTATTATGTTAGGAGCAATTCATTCGATTGAAACGTTTGGCCTTGTAGATGGACCAGGCGTAAGATATGTCATCTTTATGCAAGGATGTCATATGCGTTGTAAGTTTTGTCACAATGCCGATACTTGGAAAACTAAAGAGCCAGATCTAAGTGCAGAAGTGGTATTAAAGAAAGCTTTACGATATCGTCCTTACTGGAAAGATAATGGTGGCATTACAGTCAGTGGTGGTGAACCATTACTTCAAATTGATTTTCTGATTGAACTTTTTACATTAGCTAAAAAAGAAGGTGTCAATACAGTTTTGGATACTTGTGGACAACCATTTACTTTTGAAGAACCATTCTTTTCTAAGTTTAAACAACTTATGAATGTTACAGATCTAGTATTATTAGATATAAAACATATTGATGAAATGGCTCATAAAGAATTAACGGGACATACGAATCAAAATATTTTAAAACTAGCTAAATATTTGTCGGATATCCAAAAGCCAGTATGGATTCGTCATGTGTTAGTACCAACAATCAATACAGATGAAAAATATTTGGAACGACTACATCAATTTATTATTCAATTAAAAAATGTAGAAAGAATAGAAGTATTACCATACCATACTCTAGGGGCTTATAAATGGAAAGAACTTGGCTTAGGATATCCTTTAGAAGGAATTGATCCGCCAACTGAGAAACAACTTCAAATTGCTAATACAATACTCGAAACAGGGAAATGATCCCTGTTTTTTTTGTGTACAAAAAAGTGCTCAATTGAGCACTTTCATTGTTATAGTCTATCGAATATATTGTAGAGATTTCTTCGATCAAGCCAAACATAGCCTGTTGTGTTGTCTGTGGAAGTATCTGTTCCTGGAGTACTAGGTTCCGTTGGTTCAGGTGTTGTAGGTTCTGTTGGTTCTGTAGAAGGATATGTACATGCACTTCCGTCCCAAGTTCCGCCATTACTTGTACAAGTTGTTTCGGCTTCATTTGTTTCTTCTTCTTTTTCTTCTTCTTTTTTACATGTACCAGCTTCAGAATCCCATTCACCACCATCGGCTTCACAAGCTTCTCTTTCTTTATCATCAGACTTTTTACATGTCTGGTTTTCTTCATCCCATTCGCCACCACTAGCTTCACAAGCATCTTGCGCGTCATTGTTCTCAGATGTTGTATCACCTTTTGATTTGAATTCATCTTTGATGTATCCACCCTTGTAGTCTGAGATACCACTAGGTCTTTCAAGTGCAGAATATGTTGCATATTTTTGCATGTAATCAAGCATGTAGTGTGAAATATGGAATGCTGAAGCAACATTTAAATCATCCCAAGTAATATACATACCATAGTTTGTGATGGCATCCGTTGTATATCCACTCCAACAAGCGATTGTATATTTATTTGTATAGCCTACTGACCATTCATCTTTGGCAACCCCCTCAGGAATTCCATAGCTATTTGCAGGCCAGTCTGTTGTACCTGATTTTCCATATACTGTATAGTTGCTCGCAAGAATTTCGTTGTAGTTTTGGTAACCACCTGAAACTACTTTTTCAAGTAATTGCGAAATCATCCATGCGGCTTGTTCACTGATAACATCATATGTTTTAGCGTTTGTCTTAAATTCTTTTTTATCGGATCTACGAACTACTCTTCTAACACGGTGAGCATCCACACGCTTACCTCCATTCGCAAATGTTGAGTAAGCACTCGCTTGTTGGATTGGGCTTGCACGCATGCTCGAGCCACCGATTGCGTATTGTTCATTAAATCCTTCAGCCACTTCATCGCTAAAACCAAGCTTTTTACAATAATCGATCCAGTAATCATAGCCTTTTGCGGTTACTAAATCAATCATAGCTTGAGCGGCTGTGGTATTTTTTGAAACACCTAATGCATCTTGTAAACTCATAATACCATTGTATTTACCGTCTGAGTTTTTAGGAGCGTATGAACCATTTTTCCAATAATCTTTTTTCTTATCGTTTACCTGATGAGCAGTAGACCATCCTAAGATATCAAATGTACTTGCATAGGCTAGTAATGGTTTCATACTTGAACCTGGTTGATTTGGTTCGGTTGAGTAATCAATTTTTACGGAGTCTGAGTGATAACGACGGCCAGGGCCAACTGCAATAATTTCCCCTGTATCGTTTTCAATCATTGAGAAACCAACATCAAAATATTCGTTAGGGAATTGAACGATGTTACCGTTACAGATTTCATCAGCTTGTTTTTGAGTATCTTGATTTAGTGCGGTATAGATATCCATTGGAATAATGGCTGGATCTTGTCCAGTTAATTCCATAACTTCACTTAATGTTTGTGTGATATAAGCTTGATTTGGATCATCACTTGTACGCTCTACATATTCTAAAGAGAATGATAAGTCTTGGTTTGAAGCAAGATTAAATTCTTCTTCCGTAATATATCCATGTTGCAACATCAATTCTAAAGTAACATTTCTACGATTTTGAGCAGCTTTTAAATGATCTAGCTTTGTGTTTGCTTCGTTTAAATTGTTTAATGGATTGTATGTATCTGGTGCATTGATACAACCAGCCAAGAATGCAGCTTCACCCAAATTTAATTGTGATACATCTTTGTTAAAGAAGTATTGTGCGGCTTTTTGAATACCACGTGTATTGTTTCCTGAACCAAACCAAATACGGTTTACGTAGTATTCAAAGATTTGTTCCTTATTAATGCTTTGTTCAGCAATCAATGAAAGATAGATTTCTTGAACTTTTAATTTTAATTTTTGAGCGGTTGTGACCGTACCCTGTTCAGTTTCTAATTTTTTTTCCTGGTTCTTTGTAAATGCATTATCAATCATTTGCATGGTTAATGTAGAACCACCTTGAGCAAGACTTCCAGATTTCAGGTTTGCCATAGCGGATTTCAAGAAACGTGGCAAGTCAAATCCATTGTGGTCGAAGAAACGTGAATCTTCAATTGATAAAAAAGCATCGACTACAGATTGTGGAATTTGTGAGTAGGTTACGTCTTCACGAATTTCATCTCCAAGTTCATAGAATACGTTGCCTGAAGCATCGTAAAGTCTTGAATTGGATAATGTAGTCAAACCGTCTTGCGAAAAACGCATGCCGTCAGGATCGTTGATGATGTTGACAAGAACGAAGAATACGGAGATGCATCCAACTAAAAATATAGATAAGACGGATACGGCTAGTTTATTCCAAATGTCTAATTTTCTTCTGTTTGTCTTTTGTGTTTTGGGCTTATTTTGTTCGTTTTGTGGTTGGGCCATTTACTTATCCTCCTTAAAATAGAGTTCATCTACAGCTTTTAAATACGCTAACCTAGGACATAATCTTTCTTGAATAAGAATCCCATGGGATTGAAACCAAGAATATGGTATAGAGCTTTTGTCTATATTTTCTATTTTATCTATGAGCAGTTTTGAATCAACAAGGTATGTTTCGTTATGATAATTAAATCGAATAATAAAAAAACCAATACCTCCATGAAATACAACTTTTTTTAGATGTTTGATTTGATGTGGGTGAATCATAAAGAGTGGAAAACTCGTTTTATTTTTCGTTTCCTTTGCTTCAAAATCAATGTATTTACCTCGATATACACCGTTGTAGTCCGTCGTGGAAGGCGTTTTATAGTAAGCTTCAGTGATTTTAGCTCTTTGCCTTTTTGGATAGTCCACATGAACAACTTGAACGGGTGTCGGCTTTTTATAAATCAAAGCTCTATCGAGTTCTCTATAATATTTATTAGAGTCGTTTATATCGTTTTCGAGGCGCATACCTCGAGAACTATAACTCTTTTGGTGCATTGTATTTATGGTTGAAATTGCATTCGGATATTTAATAGTGCTCATCACGAACATTATATATGAAAAAGAATGAACATTCAATGAATCTGAAAAGTCACAGTTGATTTTTTTGTGCAAAACATTCATAATATTTAAGCAGATATAGGGGGACTATATATATGGCAAAAGATATGAATTTGACAGCTCAGGAAATTTATGAAAAGGAATTTCATGTAGACTTGAAGGGATACGCCCCTGCTGAAGTAGATGAATTTCTAGATATGATAATTGAAGATTATCAGAAATATGATGAGAAAGTAGAAGAATTAGGTGCTGCAGTCACTCGTTATGAAGAAAAAATCAAAGAATTGCAGCAACAGTTGTTTGCGTTACAAAGTGAGAATGAAAACTTAAACGAAAAAGTAAATTCTGATTTTGTGAATGGAAGCAGCAATACAGTAGATATCTTAAAACGTATTGCACGTTTGGAAAAAGCTGTATTTAATCAAAGCGAAGAATAGTGAATTAAATCGACAGTCACTGGCTACTTAGATAGTTAGAGGAAAGTCCATGCTCGCACAATCTGTGATGATTGTAGTGTTTGTGCTAGATGAATAAATAAATCTAGGCAAGTTATTGCTTGACGGCTGTTTTGTTTGCTAAGGGAAACTATGTAAACAAACTTTAAAAGTGCCACAGAGACGAATCTATATGGAAACGTATAGGGTGGAACGGGTAAACCCCACAAGCGAGAAACCCAAATTTGGTAGGGGAACCGGCTGGAATGAAACGAAAGGAAGGCTGGATAGCTTTATGCTATAGATAAATGACTGTCACCACGCAAGTGGAACAGAACATGGCTTATGATTTAAGGATACTACAAAGAGCAATTTAATTTGCTCTTTTTTTTTACTTGAAACAAGTGTATACTGAATTTGCATAAATTAAATCTTCAGGGTTGGGTGAAATTCCCTATCGGCGGTAAACCCCGCGAGCATTATGCATGAACTGGTGCAATTCCAGTGGCGACAGTATAGTCTGGATGGAAGAAGATGTTTTTATATATTCTTTTGTATATTTAAACGCGCCTAGGGGATTTTCTTTAGGCACGTTTTTTTGGTGGATATATGAAGGGATGATGATTTATGAGTTCAACAAAGAAACTAACTACGATTGCGATCTTAAGTGCGATGGCAATGGTTTTAAACTTATTGATACAATTTCCAATTGTACCAGCCGTATCTTTTCTAAGCTACGATCCAAAAGATATCATTATTGTGATTGCAGGATTTATTTATGGTCCTATGACATCTTTTATTATGAGTCTATTGTGTTCGTTTTTAGAAATCGTATTCCGTGGAGGAAACTTATTAGATGTTTTGATGAATGTGATTTCAACTTGTACATTCGCATGTGTTGCAGCCTGCATCTATAAGTATAAACATTCTAAAAAAGGAGCTATCATCGGCTTGGTATTAGGAACTGTATGCTGTACATTGAGTATGACATTATGGAACTACATTATTACACCAATTTATTATCAAATGCCAAGAAGTGCAGTGGTTGGCATGTTACTTCCAGGTATTGTTCCATTCAATATTATTAAATGTACATTAAATGCAGCCTGTGCAATGTTGATCTACAAACCACTTGTAAATGCGTTGAGAAACACGCAGTTTGTTCCACAGTCTAATACAAGTGAAGGACTTACAAAAGATGTTGGAATTGTCAGTGCATTTATTATTGTATCAATTGCAGTTTTAATATTAGTTATGAAAGGTTAGGAAAAACATGGAACTTTTAGAAGCAAAAAAAATTATGGATGAAAAATTAGGGGATTATAAAATCATGGCTTTGGCAAGCTGTGTGGATGATTATCCTATGGTAAGAAATGTAAGTTGCGTTTTCTACAATGACAAGATTTATTTTAAGACAGACAAAAACTTTAGAAAAACACAACAATTGTTCAAAAATGATAAAGTAGCTATGTGCTTTAATGGGGTGCAAGTAGAGGGTACTGCTAAAAACTTAGGCTTGGTTGTTGATGAGCCGGGACGTATTTTTGAAAAGAAATATAAAGAATTTTTATGGCAAAGCTATAATGCATATTCACACATTGATACAGAAATCTTAATTGAAGTGACTCCTAAGTTTGTGGAAATTTGGGATGAAGATGAAAATCGTAATGCATTCCAGTTATTTATTGATTTTGACAAAGAAACAGTTGAATACAAACCTTATGACTAGTTTATACTAGTCATTTTTTTGTGAAAATTCACGAGATTTTGACATGGATATGATACAATATCTTATGTATGAAAGTAGGTGAAAACATGTCTCCAGACCCGAGTTATTATAATTATGAAAAAACAAATACGTTCGGAGACATGAGATTTGTCTTCGTTTAAGATATAAGGAGGACAAATTGTGTTAGAATTTTATAAAACGTTTGAAGATGGAACACGCAAGATTGCAGAACCAGAACCAGGATGCTGGATCAATGCGGTTGCACCTACGGAAGAAGAAAGAAATTTTTTAATTGAGCAAATAGGAATCTTACCTGAATTTGTAAAATCTTCGTTGGATGAAGAAGAAAGTTCACATATTGATTATGATGATGATTTTAGACAAGTGTTGATTATTTTTGACTACCCAAGTGCAGAAAATGAAGATGATGATTCAATTGATTCAACCTATTCTACATTGCCAATTGGTATTGTGATTTTAAAGGGTTATGTTGTGACAATCAGTTTATATGAAAACTGGAGTATTTTAGAAATGTCACAAGGTAGAATAAAAGGCATGGATACACGTTTAAAAACAAGATTTTTCTTACTTTTGGCATTGCGTATTTCACAACGTTTCTTGATTTGTTTACGCCAAATTGACCGCTTATCAAGTCGAACAGAAACGCGTTTGCATCAGTCTGTAGAAAATGATGAATTGATTGAAATGTTAGGCTTAGAAAAGTCATTGGTTTACTTTTCAACATCTTTAAAATCAGATGAGGTTACATTAAGCAAGATTATGCGTGGAAAACAGATTCAATTATATGAAGAGGACGAAGATTTGTTGGAAGACGTAATGATTGAAATCCATCAGGCCATTGAGATGTGTAACATTTACTCAAACACAATGGCAGGGACAATGGATACGTTTGCGAGTATTATTTCTAACAATATGAACATTGTCATGAATAAATTGACTGTAATCACAATTGTTATGGCTATCCCAAATATTATTTTTGGATTCTATGGGATGAACGTACAGTTGCCATTCCCATTTGTATGGTTTCCAAGTTTTGTAGCTATTTTAGCTTGTGTAATTGCGACTGTTTATTTTTTCAGGCACAATATGTTTAAGTAAGGTTTGATTTTTTTTCAAACCTTTTTTCTTTTAGATAAAAGAAAAAGCACTATTAGAATAGTGCTCCAAGTGCCCCAAACAATCCCATACTCGCAAGAGCCATGATGATGCCAGCTAAAATGACACCTAACATAACGGCTAGTACACTCGATTTGAAATTCATATCTAAGATACTAGCGGCAAGTGTACCAGTCCAGGCTCCTGTTCCTGGTAATGGAATACCCACAAATAATAATAGGGCTACAAACAATCCTTTTCCTGCAGTGGCTTGTAATTTTTTACCACCTTTTTCACCTTTTTCTAGACACCACGTAAAGAAATTTCCGACAACTGGCTTGTCAGCTCCCCAGACAAGGATCTTTCTGGCAAAGAAATAGATGAAGGGAACAGGAATCATATTTCCAATAATCGCAATTATATAATATTGTATAAATGGTAATCCCATTCCGGCTGCGATTGGGATGGCTCCACGAAGTTCAATAAGGGGTACCATAGATACAAAAAACACAATCAGGTATTTTTTAAACATTTAAAATCTCCTTTTTTTCGACAAGTAAAAGTTTATCATTGATGACATAAATTTACAATAATAGACAGAATTTGAAATGTGTCTAGCACTGTAGCATTGAAAGTGCTAAAAATAGTGTTATACTGAAATCATAAAGGAGATGTTACTTATGAAATGGTTTGATTCTGATTATGATTATATTGATGAATTCACAACACAATGGAATGAAAGGTATAAAAAGGCTAAAAGAATGAGTATAATATTAAGTATAGTATTGATTCTTATTGGTATTTTATGTTTTGCGTTTCCAAAAAAGATATTCACAACTATTCAAATAATCGCAGCCATTGGCTTGATTGTTTGGGGTGCATGTGAAATTTATTCATATATCACAACAACCTTCTTTTTTAGAGACGCAATGTGGCTAGCCAGTGGTATCTTAAATATTTTGTTAGGTTGTTTATTATGCACGATGCCAGTTACAATTACTGTAAGTACATTGACATTCTTGTTTGCGTTTGTGCTATTGGTTAATGGTATTCAAAAGATTACTTGGGGGTCTAGACTTAGTTTCTTTAGAGTGATCGATACGAAATATTTAAGTTTGACAGGTTGGGTCAATCTGTTGTTAGGTATTATTTTTTTGGTAATGCCATTCCAAAGTGCTTTAGTCATTAATTATATTATTGCGACCTATTTGGTTGTGGCTGGTCTTTGCTTGTTGATTGAAGCTGTTTCAATGAAAAAGATTTAAAAGGGGTAAATATGGAAAAATTTAAGTTTTATGCACCAACAAAAGTGTATTTTGGTAAAGATGAGGAACAAAGGGTTGGAAAGATTTTACAAGAATATCATCCAAAGAAAGTATTGATTCATTATGGAGGGAAAAGTGCCATTCAATCCGGTCTTTTGGATCGAGTGAAAAAGGCACTTGATGAAGAAAATATTGCCTATTGTTTGTGTGGAGGTGTTGTTGCCAATCCACTACTTTCAAAGGTGAACGAAGGAATTCAAATTTGTAAAGAAGAAGGAGTTGACTTTATTCTTGCTGTTGGTGGAGGAAGCGTTTTAGACTCAAGCAAAGGTATAGCGTATGGCGTTTATAATGAAGGTGCTGTCTGGGATTATTACGCAAGAAAGAAAAAGGTGAAGGGTGCTTTACCTATGGGGTGTATCTTAACGCTATCTGCAACAGGCAGTGAAATGAGCAATTCAAGCGTAATCACAAATGAAGATGGTAATCTGAAACGTGGTTTAAGCAGTGATTATGGATATTTTAAATTTTCTATTTTAAATCCAGAATTAACATATACTGTATCTCAATATCAAACAATGTGTGGGTGTACGGATATTATTATGCATACATTGGAACGATATTTTACGCCATACCAAACCTTGGATTTGGTAGATCAAATGGCAGAAAGTTTAGTCCGTACTGTCATAAAAAACGCAAAAATTCTTTTAGAAGATCCTTCTAATGAACAGGCACGCTCTGAAATTATGTGGGCAGGTAGTGTTTCACACAATGACATGACTGGAGATCGCTCTTTAGGAGATTGGGCTTGCCATCAATTGGAACATGAATTAAGTGGAATGTTTAATGTAGCACATGGTGCAGGTCTTGCGGCTATTTGGGATAGTTGGGCAAATCATGTATATATGGAAAATCCAACGCGATTTGCCAAGCTTGGACATCGTGTGTTTGGTTTGGATGATGCGGATACATTATCTTGCGCTTTGAATACTATTGAAAAGATGGAAGAATTCTTTAGAAGTATCGGCATGCCGACAAGTATTCAAGGATTGTTAAAACGTAAGTGTACAGAACCGGAATTGTATGAATTAACATACAAATGCAGCTTTGAGCATACGCGCACAATTGGAAAATTTAAAGAGTTGGATGAAATGGATATGCTTGAAATATATCGTATGGCAAATGAAAAGGAAGTCGCTTAAGACTTCCTTATTTTAGTTAAATAGACTTTTAATGAAGTTAATAATCTTGTCAAACCATCCTTCAGATTGGGCTTTGTTGAATAATCCAGATAATTGATTTTTTAAACTGCCAGATAATTTGTTTAATTGATTTAATACTTCTTGTGAGTCAATAGCTGAAGTGTTTTGGTATTTCTTGGCAAATGCGATCAATTTATCAATATCGTCTTGAGAGATGATGTCACTCAAATTAAATTTCTTTAAAGCATCCTGTACGACTTGTTCAACTTGTTCGGTAGTTGCAGCACTACCTTGGTTCTGTTTGATTTGGGCAAGATCTTGTTTGATTTCTACTAAAGCCTGATCTAAGCGGGCAGAGTCAAAATTAGAATCGTCTGCATTATTTTGAGCAATTTCGTTTGTTGTTTCAAGCTCATCTTGTGCAACTTGTGTGCGATCAGGATCTAGTGTTTCTCCATTAGCTTCTAACGCTTTGTAAACACCGGTTAAAGCAGATTCTCCAGTTACTTTTGAAACGGAAGCAACATCGATTTCAACATTACTGACACCGGCTGTAATTGCGGCGTTGGCATATTGGTTGGATGTGATTTTTGTGATATTGCTTTGTGTGATGATCTTTACTTTTACACCTGTACCAGAATCTTGTTTTTGAACCATAACACTTGAAATCAAACTGGATGTATCTCCACCAGCAATTCCTAAATAGTTGTATAAGTCGTTGGCATCAACACTTGTTTCGTAGACGTTATTTGTATCTTCAATATCAAATAATTCACGTGTGCTTTGGATTTGATCTTCACTTAAACCACCACCATATACAACGGTTGGTTTGCCCCATTTTTCATCTATAACAGATGTATCGATTGCGAATACGTTCGTGGCAGTGGCTGAAATGCTCATAACGGCTGCTAGAGATACGCCTAATAATTTATTACATTTAAACATTTTTTGTTCTCCTTTTGCATAAATTTACTTTACTAGTGTATCTTAACTTTATTTTTTGTGCAAAAGTTTTGAATCTTATGTGAAATTTTGTTATACTTTTATGGTAAGCTTAAACTAACCGGAGGAATAGAAATGCAGCTAACACAATCTCAGGAAGATTATTTAGAAACAATATATGTATTAAAGTCTCAACAAGAGAATGTTCGTGCTATTGATGTGGCGGCAGCTCTAGGCTTTTCTAAGCCGAGTGTTTCACATGCTTTGAAAGACTTAAAAGAAAAAGAATTAATTTATACGGATAAAACAGGATATTTATTCTTTACAGAACAAGGACAAAAACAGGCTAGTCAAGTGTATGAAAGGCATATTTATTTTAAGAATCAATTGCTTCATGCTGGTGTAGAACCTGTTCTTGCAGAAGAAGAAGCTTGTCGTATGGAACATACAATTAGTGAAGAGAGTTTCAAAAAATTAAAGGGTAGTAAATGCGTACGCTCATGTATTGACTGCAAGGGGGACGATTGTAAGTAAAAAGCGTGAATAGTTCACGCTCTCTTTTTAGTTCTTTCCTTGAGGTATAAATGGGATTAATGCATCAGCTAATGAATGTAGGTTACGAGATTGGATGTAAACTTTTCCGTTTCCATGAAACTCATTCACTAAACCTTCGCCTGTAGTGAATCCAAATGTCCCGGATGCAATTTTGATTTCATAATCTAAAGAATCGTCCCATGCGATAACGTGTTCGTTATCAATTGTGATTGGATGATCTGCATCTACATTGATTTCCACAATGTCGCCATATGCATTGACCAATAGGTCGCCGTGTCCAGATGTATGCATGACAAAGAATCCACCGGTTCCACCAAATAATGCTTTTCCAACGCTTTGTGTTTTCATTTCGTAGCTAACAGTGTTATCGCACGCCAAAAAAGCACCATTATTTAAATAGTAGTGACATGCTGGCGTAACCTCTAAACATACGATTTTTCCCGGAATAGAAGGTGCAATACCAAGCAATCCATCGTGACTTGTTCCGGTAGCCTCTGTAATGAACATGCTTTCACCACTGGTAAGGCTTCGTCCTAAGGCGCCTAATACACCACCAATGCCTTTTTTGTTACTGTTCATTTTACCTTCAATCACAACGTTTGACATATAGGCCATAGAGCCTCTTTCGATTTTTACCGTTTCATTATTCTGAAGATTGATTTCAACGATAGGGCAATCTGAATCGCCTTTGATTTTATAGTCCATTAGTGACCTCCTTTTTGTTTCTTTCTTTTATTGTATCAAGTGTATGTGAATTTAACATTAATTATTATAATTTATTTAAATTGACACAATAAGTGTCAATATTAGTATTATCTTAATGATAAAGGGGGGTTGCACAAAATTGGTTGAAAATTAAAATATTTAAACAAATTAGCGGACTTTAAAAAAATAAAAAACCGGTTTCCTTTACTTAAAGGGCAAGCATTATTTTGTATGAATGTAAAGGCTTGTTTTAGAAAAAATTATTAGTATACTAGATGTATATAAAAAATAGTTGAAGGTTCAACTATTTTTAGGAGGATTAATATGAATGTAATTAAAAGAAGTGGAGAAGAAGTCGTTTTTGATGCATCAAAGATTGAAAATGCAATCAAAAAAGCAAATAAAGCTACAACACACAATCAAATGACAGATGAATTGATTCATTCTGTTACGCAAAGTGTTATCGATAAATGTGAAAACTTGAAGAGAAGCCCAAATGTGGAAGAAATTCAAGATATGGTTGAGGGAGAATTGATGGAACATCGTTGTTTTGCGGTAGCTCACAACTATATCACATATCGTTATGAACGTGCTTTAATTCGTAAGGCAAATTCAACAGATAAACAGATCATGTCTTTATTGGAGCGTAATAATGAAGAAGTTAAACAAGAAAACTCAAATAAAAATCCATTAGTAAACAGTGTTCAGCGTGATTATATGGCTGGAGAAGTTTCAAAGGATATCACAAAACGTTTCTTGTTACCTCAAGATGTTATGGAGGCTCATGAAAAAGGTATTATTCATTTCCATGATTCAGATTACTTTGCACAACACATGCACAACTGTTGTTTAGTAAATTTAGAGGACATGCTTCAAAATGGTACAGTTATTTCTGAAACAATGATTGAAAAACCACATAGTTTTTCTACAGCATGTAACGTAGCTACACAAATTATTGCGCAAGTTGCTAGTTCACAATATGGAGGGCAAAGTATTACACTTTCTCACTTAGCTCCATTTGTACAGGTTTCAAGAGAAAAAGCACGTCGTGAAGTAAAAGAAGAATTAGAATCATTGAATCTAGATTCATCTGAAGATACAGTTAATAAAATGGCAGAAATGCGTGTTCGTAAAGAAATTGAAAAAGGTGTACAGATGATTCAATACCAGGTTATCACATTGATGACGACAAATGGTCAAGCTCCATTTGTGACTGTCTTCATGTATTTAAATGAAGTGCCTGAAGGACAGACTCGTGATGACTTAGCTATGATTATTGAAGAAATGCTGAAACAAAGAATCAAGGGAGTTAAAAACGAAAAAGGGATCTGGATTACGCCGGCTTTCCCTAAATTGATTTATGTTCTTGAAGAAAACAACATTGAAGAAGATTCTAAATATTGGTATTTGACAGAATTAGCGGCTAGATGCACAGCTAAGCGTATGGTTCCAGATTATATTTCTGAAAAGAAAATGTTGGAATTAAAAGTAGATTCGAATGGAGAAGGGCATTGTTATCCATGTATGGGATGTCGTTCATTCTTAACTACATATTTAGGTGAAAATGGTAAACCAAAATACTATGGTCGATTCAACCAAGGTGTTGTTACTTTGAACTTAGTTGATGTAGCTTGTTCTAGTAAACAGGATGAAGAAGCATTCTGGAGAATCATGGATGAAAGATTGGCGTTGTGTAAAAAGGCATTGATGTGTCGTCATGAAAGATTATTAGGTACACCAAGTGATGTAGCTCCTATTTTATGGCAAAATGGTGCATTGGCGCGTTTGAAAAAAGGAGAGCCAATCGACAAATTATTATTTGGTGGATATTCTACAATTTCTTTAGGATATGCTGGATTATGTGAATGTGTATATTATATGACTGGACACCCTCATACTGAAGAGCCAGGAACTTCATTTGGATTGAAAGTTATGCAGTATCTAAATGATGCTTGTGCTAAATGGAAGGCAGAAGAAAATATTGACTTCTCATTATATGGAACTCCTATGGAGTCAACTACATTTAAATTCTCTAAACATCTACAAGAGCGTTTTGGAATTATTCCACATGTAACAGATAAGAACTATATCACAAATAGCTATCATGTTCATGTAACAGAAGAAATTGATGCGTTTACTAAATTAACATTTGAATCACAGTTCCAAAAACTTTCTCCAGGTGGAGCCATTAGCTATGTAGAAGTTCCAAATATGGAAAATAACATTGAAGCTGTTTTGGCAATTATGAAACATATTTATAATCATATTATGTATGCAGAGTTGAACACAAAATCAGATTATTGCCAAGTATGTGGATATACAGGAGAAATCAAGATTGTGGAAGATGAAAACCATAAATTAGTTTGGGAATGTCCAAATTGTGGGAATCGTGACCAAGAAAAAATGAATGTGGCTCGTCGTACTTGTGGATATATCGGTACACAGTTCTGGAATCAAGGACGAACACAAGAAATCAAAGAAAGAGTACTACACTTATAAGAGCTAGTTTCTAGCTCTTTTTTAGGAGGTTTCTAGCTATGTACTACGGAAATATAAAGAAAAACGATATTGCAAACGGTAAAGGGGTGCGTGTGACACTATTTGTATCGGGATGTACAAATCATTGTAAAAATTGTTTTCAGCCAGAAACATGGAACTTTGATTATGGTAAGCCTTATACAAAGGAAACAGAAGATGAGGTTATTGATGCTTTAAAACCAAGCCATATTTCAGGTTTGACATTACTTGGTGGAGAGCCTTTTGAGCCGGAGAATCAAAGAGAATTAGTTAAATTGCTTCGTCGTGTTCGTGAAGAATTACCAGAAAAGAATATTTGGTCTTTTACAGGCTTTGTTTTAGATCAAGACTTGTTGGATGGTGGACGAAAACATTGTGAAGTAACGGATGAAATGTTGTCGTTATTGGATGTTTTAGTGGATGGCCCATTTAAAGAAGAAGAAAAAGATATCACATTGGCATTTCGTGGTTCAAGAAACCAAAGGCTTATTGATATGAAAAAATCTTTGAAAGAACAAGAGGTAATTGAATTGGAAGTTTAATCTTCCAATTTTTTTATCAATTGTTAAGAAAATTTGATATAATGAATCCATGAACTATAGTGTGATTGTTTTAGCTGCTGGAAGAGGTAGTCGAACGAATTTAGATTATAATAAAGTATTTTATACTTTTGAAAATGGACAAACTGTACTGAATAAGAGTCTGTCTGTTTTTTTATCAGATGAAGATTGTAAACAGGTCGTTTTAGTTTGTGCGGATTATGAAAAGGACTATGTTACTGAAAACTATTTATATGATTCTCGAATCCAAGTTGTAACAGGAGGACAAACACGACAAGATAGTGTATACAACGGATTACAAATCGTAGATCAAGATTATGTTATGATTCATGATGGGGCTAGACCTTTTGTTGAAAAAAAGTGGATTTTAGATTTGAAACATTCTTTAGAAACAGAGGATGCCTGTTTATTAATGGTACCTAGTGTGGATACGACAAAGATTGTTGTGGATGGTTATGTAAAGGAATCATTAGAAAGAAAGCTTGTATATCATGCACAGACACCGCAATGTTTTAAAACGGATTTAATTAAGGAGTGTCACCAACTTGCAAGGAATAAACAAGTGCAGGCAACAGATGATGCTCAGCTTGTAGAGTGGTTTTCTAAGGCGAGAGTAAAAGTGGTATTATCAAGTTTCACAAATAAAAAAATAACTTTGCCAGAAGATTTGAAAGGATAGGTATAAAGATGGAATATTCAGCGTTGGTATTTGATGATTGTAAAGAAGTAGAAGATACGTATGACAAATTATTAGAAACAATTGATTTGTTTGCGAATGACGAAAATTGTACGCAAATTGTTGTGAGCTGCAAGAGTGTATGGACATTAAGACTGGCTTCATCCCCTAAAAATAAGGTGATGCTTGTACAAAGACCAGACAAACCGTATGTAGCATTGTTGAATGGCTTAAAGGCTGTTAAACAAGAAAATGTTGTTGTGACTGGTATTTCTACAAAACATACAAAAGAAAACGTGGATACATTATTAGATCATTTATCGAAATATCCGGCTATTAACTTTGATAAAGACTTGCAGGCATTTGATACAAGATTATTGATGTTCTGCCTACAAAAAGTTATTGAATCTAACTTGGCAATTACATCTTATGCCCAAGCTGTTGCGCTTGCGGATACACCACTAGAATCTATTGAATGATACGGCTATTGTCGTATCATTTTTAATAGAATCTTAATAATTTCATATTTTAAAAGGTAGTACAATAAATATATGCATAACTCAAATAATTTATCGAAAAGCTATAAAGAAATAATTAAACAACACGTGTTTACATTATTTAATGGAATTAATGTTGTTCTAGCTATATTTGTATTCTTTACGGGATCTTATCGTAATATGCTCTTTATGATTACGGTCATTTTAAATATGGTGATTGGATTGTTTCAGGAAATTCGTTCAAAACATATGTTGGATAAGCTTTCTTTATTAAATCAGACAAAGATTCATGTGATTCGAAATAATACTGAACTGGAATTAAGCGTTGAAGAAGTGAAAGTCAACGATATTCTCGTATTATATGCTGGCGATGAAATCAGTTTTGATGGTCATATTATATCTGGAAATATTGAATGCGATGAATCCATGTTGACGGGTGAAAGTGATGCGGTATATAAACAAGAAAATTCTTCACTACTTAGTGGAAGCTTTGTGATTTCAGGAAAATGTTGGATGCACGTAGACAAAGTAGGACAAGATACGTATGCGTATTCGATTTTAAAACATGCTAAGCGTTTTAAACGTTTTCCGAGTCAGTTACGTGATTCAATTGATTGGATTATAAAATGGTGTACATATATTTTAATTCCATTGGGATGTGTTTTGTTCATTAAGCAGCTTATTAAAACAAATTATACAACCGCAACTTTAAATACTGTGGCTGCCGTTGTAGGCATGATTCCCGAAGGACTTGTCTTTTTAACTAGTGTTGCATTGGCAATCAGTGCTTATAAGCTTGGTAAACAAAAGGTTTTAGTACAGGAACTATATTGTATTGAAACCTTAGCTAGGACAGATACACTGTGTTTAGATAAGACCGGTACATTGACGCAAGGAAAACTTAGTGTTTGTCATGTTGAAAAAATTGAAAATGTCGACGGAATTCTAGGCGATATGATGCAGGCTTTACCAGATGACAATGCGACAGCTATAGCGATAAGAAACTATTTTAAGGCAAGAAATTATAAGAAAGTTGTATCCTATTTTCCGTTTTCAAGTCATAGAAAATATTCGAGCGTGACATTTGAAGATGGAGAATACAAATTAGGAGCGTATTCATATATTGCCAAAGAAATAGATTTGGATGTAGAAAAACATATTGAGGACTATACGTCTCAAGCTATGCGTGTAGTAGTTTTGATGAAAGATAATGCTGTTTTGGCTTATATTTGCCTTCGTGATGAATTAAGGCCAGATGCCAAAGATACTTTAAATTTCTTTAAAAAACAAGGCGTGGAAATAAAAATTATTTCAGGAGATGATCCTAGAACAGTGGAAGCTTTAGCTAGAAAAGCAGGTTTTACATCAAAAAGTATTGATATGTCTACTATAAAGGATGTAGAAATGGTTGTAGATTCGTATTCGATTTTTGGACGTGTTACTCCAGAACAAAAAAAGGAACTTGTGTTAGCTTTAAAAAGAAGAAATAAAACTGTCGCAATGACGGGTGATGGTGTAAATGATGTTATGGCATTAAAGGAAGCGGATTGTTCTATTGCGATGGGTTCGGGTTCACAAGCATGTAAAAGTGTGGCGAGCCTAGTTTTATTAGAAAACCAAATGAATACATTACCTGTTATTTTATATCAAGGACGTTGTGTTATTAATAACATTCAAAGAACAGCCTCTTTATTTTTGGTGAAGACAATCTTCTCAATTGCACTTTCTTTATTAACACTTGTATGTTTAAAAAACTATCCGTTTAAACCTATTCAATTGACTTTGATCTCTGCCTTGGCAACTGGAATTCCTAGCTTTATATTAACGCTTGAACCAAACGGAAATATTGTAAAAGGAAATTTCTTAAGAAATGTCATATCTAAAGCATTGCCAGGAGCCATATGTGTGATTTGTAGTGTAATTGGTGTTTCAATCTTAGGCCATTTTGTTTATATTTCACCTAATGAATATTCAACAATGTGTACAATTCTTGCCGGAGTCAATGCACTTATGGTGTTGATACGAGTATGTGTGCCAATGACAATGCTAAGAAAAATATTGGTTACAATCATGTCAGTAATATTTGCCGTTTCCATCATTTTATGTAAGAACTTTTTCTATATTGTTCACTTACAATGGTATGAAATTATCTATGTGATTTTAAATGTATGTTTGATTCCTTTTATACTAACGCTTGTATCAAATTGGGTAAAAATAATTTTAAAAAAAATAAATCACAAAAAGAAAAAGCTTGGAAATTAATCCAAACTTTTTTCTATCCCCATACTTCTTCGGCAATTTCTTTAACCAATTTAACTTTAGCCCACTGTTGCTCTTCAGTTAATTTATTTCCTATTTCACATGAGGCGAAACCACATTGTGGACTTAGATACAAATTTTCTAAAGGGATATATTGGCTAGCTTCTTTAATACGGGCAATTACTGTTTCTTTGTCTTCTAATTTGGCTAACTTTGTAGTAACTAAACCAAGTACGACTTTTTTATCGGGTGTAACCTCTTTTAATGGCTCAAAACCACCAGAACGAGCATCATCAAATTCTAAGAAATAGGCATGCACATTTTCTTTCGCAAATAATGTTTTTGCGACAGCATCATAAGCACCACTAGATGCATATGTAGAGTGGAAGTTACCACGACATACGTGTGTGTTAATTGTAAGATCTTCAGGTTTTCCTTCAATCGCAAGATTGTTGATACGCAAGAATAATTCTTGAACTTTTAATAAACCTTCTTGATCTGTTTGGAAGAATAATGGCGCTTTTTCATCCACCAACATACCCCATGAACAATCATCGAATTGAATACATCGACATCCTGCATTATATAATTGTTGGATGACAACTTTATATCCTTTTGCAATATCTTGAACCAATTCTTCAGTATCTTCATAATATTTTTTAGTGTTTTCTAGTGCAAAAGGAAGAATCATTTGTTCCAAAAATTGTGCTGGAGCAGGAATGGTTTGTTTGGCAATTGTGTTTTCATCTTCAAATTGTTTCACAAATTTAAAATGTTCTACAAAAGGATGTGTACCACTCACACCAACTTTTCCAGTGATATATGTATCATCAATCATAGCGGCTTCTCCATGGAAGGGAAGGCCTGTTTTCGTTGGTGTATGAGATACGCCATCAAATCCCCACATAAAGTCTAAGTGCCATGTAGCACGTCTGAATTCACCATCTGTGATGACGTGTAGGCCGGCTGCCTTTTCTTTTTGAACTAAATCTGTAATGCACTCATCTTCGATTTCGGTCAATTCTTCTCTGGAAATTTTTTTAGACTCATAATCTTTACGAGCTTGTTTTAGTTTTTCAGGTCTTAAAAAACTTCCAACTACATCATATCTATAAGGTGTTTGAACTGTCATAATAAATTCCTCAACTTTCGTGTGTGTTAAGTCTATCATATTTATAGTATATAGAATAATTGAAATATTATTTAGTTTGTTATAGTTAAAAACTATAATAAAAGACCAATTTCACTTGGTCTTTTCAATGTATTGAATGAGATGATTTAGATAGTTTTTTGACATGTTGGATAAAACTCCATCACTAATGTAGCCTATTTCCATAACTTCATCACTATCAAGTGGAATGGATACAATGTTGTTTCCATTTAAATCCGTGCTTAAGATACCTGAAGAAATCGTATATCCGTTTAGTCCAATCAATAAGTTGAATAATGTGGCGCGATCTGAAACAACAATACTCTTTTTAGATGGCTGAGTACTGTGTAATTCTTCAGAAAAGTAGAAGGAATTATTGATTCCTTGTTCATAAGTTAGACGGGGATAGTTCTCTAAATCTTCCATTTTCACTGTTTTTTTATGGGATAAAGGATTTGTCTTAGAAACAAACACATGGGGTTTGGCTTCAAATAATTTAGTGAATGTAAGATGTTCTTTCTTTAAGATACTTTGAATGACTTCACGATTGAAATGTGAAAGATAAAGAATGCCTAGTTGACTTCGATGGTTCTTTACATCTTCGATAATATCGTATGTTCTTTGTTCTCTTAAAGAAAATTCATATTCACTTTGATTGTATTCTTTGACTAAGGCAACAAACGCATTTACCACAAAGGCATAGTGTTGGCTTGAAATCGCAAATACAGTTCTTGCAGGGAATGTGTTTTTATATTGTTCTTCAAGTAAGTTTGCTTGTTCTATGACTTGTCTAGCATAGCCTAGAAATTTTTCTCCTTGTTCAGAAAGAAGAATACCTTTATTTGTTCGAACAAATAAGCAGATGGACATTTCTTCTTCTAAATCATGAATGGATTTCGAAAGAGATGGTTGTGAAATAAATAAGACTTTGGCTGCGGAATTAAAAGATCCAGATTCAACGACCTGGATCACGTAGCGCAATTGTTGCAACGTCATTAGTCAACAATTGTGATTGTATCAATCACTTGAGGATTTCTTGGACGATCATTGAAAGTAGTAGGTGTCTTTGCAATTTTATCTACATTTTCCATACCTTCAATAACTTTACCAAACGCAGCATATTCACCATCTAAATGAGGTGCATCCTGGTGCATAATGAAGAATTGACTTCCCGCACTATTTGGATCCATAGCACGAGCCATAGATAAAACACCACGAGTGTGTTTTAAATCGTTTTTAAATCCATTTGAAGCGAATTCTCCATGAATTGTATAACCTGGACCACCAGTACCATTTCCGATAGGGCATCCACCTTGAATCATAAATCCTTTGATAACACGGTGGAAAGTAAGTCCATCATAGAATTTCTTTTCGATTAGATTTAAAAAGTTTTCAACCGTTTCTGGAGCAATCTCAGGATATAGTTCAGCTTTGATTTGATCTCCATTTTTCATTGTGATTAAAATATTTTTTGTTTCCATGTTTTAGTTTTCCTCTCTTATATATTGAATTGCGATACAACCAAGACCAGTATGTACGGCAATTACAGAACTAATATAGTCTATATGAATATTTTGTTCAGGTACACCTTTTTCGATAAAACATTTTTTAAAATGGTTGGCACCCTCTAAAAAATCTGAGTGAATAATATAGATATGCGTGTGTTGAATATCAATATCATCCATGACTTTATCGATCGCATAGGCATCGGCTCTTTTTTCTGTACGAACTTTATTTAAAACATCAATTCTACCTTCTGTACTTTTATTTATATGTAAAATAGGATAGATCTTTAATAAACCCGCAAGTGCAGCAGCCATAGGTGTTAATCTTCCACCGCGTTTTAAATGTTGAAGATTTTTGACAAGAATCAATGAGTTGGATTTATCAATAGCAGGTTGAATAATCTTTAAAATCTCTTCTGAAGATTTATGTTCATCCACCAACTTCTTGATCCAAATCGAAACATGTTTTTCAAGTGCGCATGTTGCATACATATCAATGACATGTACTTTCATTTCGAGTTCACGTGCAATACTTTGCATGGTCGAAGCATTTGTAGATAATCCATTTGTCAAAGGAACGGCAAATATTGTGTCATAGTCTTTTTTTAGTTCTTCAAATAAATCATAAATTTTTTGATAGGTTGCCATGCTTGTTTTGGGCATTTTCCCCTTGGCTAATTCTTTATAAATATCTTGTGTTGAAATTTCTAATGTATCTTGGTATGTTGTTTCGTCAATTGTGATTTGTAAGGGAAGCAGGTAAATACCCAATTCTTTTGCCTGTTCAAAAGATAGATTGGAACCTGTATCCGTTACGACGGCAATTTTTTCCATACTAGAATCCTCGAATAGTTTGAGCATCGATGTTTGTGATGATTTCAACCGCAAGTTTTACAGCATTATCATAATCTTCTTCAGAACAGATTCCAAAGGAAGCATGCGCAAAACGAACGGGAATACCGATAATGATGGTTGGAATGTTATAGCGGTGAGTAATTCCTGCATTGGTTCCTCCACCTTTTCTTACACTTTCCTGTACAGGAATATTTTTTTCATGAGCCAAATCAATCGCATAACGCATAAAACGAGGGCTTGTGATATAAGAACGGTCAAACCAACGTAACATTGGACCTTTTTTCAAGGCAGACTGAATCATGTAGTCTTGTTCAAATGTATCATCACTTGGGCATCCTTCAAAACAAATCGCAATGTTAGGATTTAAGTTTTTGATTGCTGTGTCCATGCCTCTTTCGCCGACTTCTTCTTGTGTTGTTAATGTGGCTTCAATGTTGTGGCTTACATCTTTTAATTGGTGTAGTACATCCATTACGGCTGCACAGCCTATACGACAATCAAAGGCTTTTCCTAAGAAAATCTTATGTGCTTCATCATATTTACATGTAACTGCAGGACACATGAAGTTACCTACAGATATATGAAATTCTTCTTTTACTTCTTGAACACTTGTTGCGCCTACATCGATTACTAAATCATCAAAATCTACTTTTCCATTACGCTTTTCTTCAGATAAGAAATGAACCGGTTGACTTGCGACAATACCCGAAATTTTTTCACCTTTGTCATTAAGAATCCAGACTTCGCCAGATACAATGTTTTTTGGATCCCATCCACCTAATGGTAAAAAGCGAATTGTACCATTTGGCTTGATGGCTTGCACAATAAAACCAACTTCATCGGCATGTGCATCCAAAAGAATCGTTGTTTCATGTTCTTTGTCTTGTTTAAAGTGCATATACGTATTACGCATTGTATCGTCATGAACTTCACAAATATCCTTGACATCTTCCATGGCTAGTGAAGATACTTCATCTTCCATGCCACTTGGTCCAAAGGCAGTTGAGAAGTCAATAATTCGTTTAATTTTTGAATTCATATACATTTCCTCCATAAATTTGTTAATATTATAGCACAGATACATATTTGTGGATGTGTTTCTGGTCATTTGAATGAATTTGTATTTGGACAAAGGACTAGAATAATTGTATCTTACCAAAAAAGGAGATTTTTGCATGAAAAAAATAATGTCAAAACTACATTTTAGAAGTATATATAAAACAATCGTATTAACTTTGATCTTATGCTTTGTCTATAACATTGCCTATTTAATGATGAGTGCCTCAGGTATGAATGTATATCTTAGACAAAGTCTAGAAGTCGTATTAAGTTTATTGTCGAGTTTAGGTTTCTATTTTATTTGCACAAAGATATGGAAGAAACAAAATTTTTGCGCATCTGCAATTTTGAAAGTATTAGTGCTACAAGGTATTTATATTTTAATTGTGAGTGGAATTCTTACAAATCTAGTGAATGTTTGCACAAATAATACAAGCTTAATGTTAGTGTTACAACTTATTAGTGCATTCTGCTTAGTTATGATGGTACCATTCCAGTTGATTTTCTATTATGGATTGATTCACAATAAAAACTTAAAGGAATTTATTCCTTTTGCACTAAAAAAACACCAGAAATCCATGTTGAACTGGTATTGTACATTACTAATCTGTATTGTTGTGTTTGATACAATGTCTGGAGGTTTATTTAGTGCAGCACAAGGCTTTAATGCCCAAAGTATTTTAGTTGGATCTATGTATATGGGTAATCCTATGATATCTTGGATGATGTATTTATTCTTGGGAGTTAGCTTTAAGTCGAGTCTTGCAGCTATGTTTACTTATTTGTTTGTGAATTTTTTATTGGGCTTTTTCTATTGCATTCTTGAATTGAATTATGTTTCTTATGTAGGAAGTCTTTTAGATGCAGATTAATGAATTGAAAATTACCAGTCGAAGACTTGGTCTTTTAGTAAAGATGAATATCTTAACGGTTGAGGATCTATTGAAATATTATCCTTTGCGGTATGATACGGTTCAAACATTGCCCTATTCACAATGGAATGAAAAGGAAAATGTTGTATTCCAAGGCTTGATTTGTTCAAACGCAAGAATGATTCGCTTATCTAAGAATCGTTCGATGACTAAGTTTAAAGTCATGTCATGGAATGAAGAATTAAACATTACTTTATTCAATCGTCCATGGCCATCTCAGTTTGGCTTTGGCAAGACGATTACAATTTATGGACAATATCAAGGGAATAATAATGTGGTAGCTTCTACTTATAATTTTAAACCTTTAGATCAACAATTAGGCTTACATCCAGTATATCCATTGATTGAAGGTTTGAAGCAATCCGATATACAGGCCATTATGAAAGAGGCCCTTAAACATGTGGATGTTTTGCCTCAAAGAGTACCACAAAGGTATATTGAAAAGTATAAGTTGTTAGATATATCTACGGCTTATAAATGGATTCATTTTCCAGAGAATGAAAAGCAGCTGCATGCCGCAATTCGTACATTGAAGTATGAAGAGTTTCTATGTTTTCAATGCGTAATGCAGTCGATGCATGAAAAGAAAGAAATTAAAAAAGCTAAGAAATTTTCTATGGCAACAGTAAAGAAATGGATTTCAGATCTTCCTTTTGAGCTAACGAAGGATCAGCTTTCAAGTATTGAGGATATTCTATATGATTTAAAGAGCACAAATGTCATGTTTCGCCTTGTTCAAGGAGACGTTGGATGTGGAAAAACAATTGTTGCTCAAATTAGCATGTATGCCAATCAGCTAGCTGGGTATCAATCGGCTTTGTTGGCACCAACCGAAATCTTAGCTCGCCAACATGTAGATAATATGCATAAATTAGGTTTAGATGCGACTTTATATGTTTCGAGTTTACCGGCTAAAGAAAAGAAAGAAGTTTTAACGAAACTTGAGAATGGAGAAATATTAAATGTGGTAGGGACACATGCTTTATTTCAAGAAAATGTTATTTTTAATAAATTAGGCCTTGTGATTGTGGATGAACAACAGCGTTTTGGTGTGAAACAAAGGAGGTCTTTATTAGAAAAAGGCAAGTGTGTTGATTTTCTAATGATGTCAGCTACACCGATTCCTAGAACGTATGCGCATTTCTTATATGGAGATATGGATATTAGTTCGATTCATACAATGCCTAAAGGAAGAAAGAGTGTTGTCACAAAGTATTTTAAAACCTCAAGTATGTCGCCAGTTTTAAAAGATGTATTGAAATTTATTCAAGAAGGAAGACAATGTTATGTCGTGTGTCCTGCCATTGAAGAGAATGATGAATTTAAAATGCGTAATGTATTTGAAATTTATGAAGGCATGACAAAGACATTAAAAGATATACGTATTGGCTTGCTTCATGGAAAAATGACAAGTCAGGAAAAGGAAGAAACGATGGAGAAGTTCTCTAAACATGAATTGGATATCCTTGTTTCTACAACAGTTATTGAAGTTGGAATTGATGTGGCCAATGCGAGCGTGATGGTCATTTATGATGCGCATCGTTTTGGCTTAAGTACTTTGCATCAGCTTAGAGGGCGTGTAGCACGTGATAAAAAACAGGGGTATTGCTTCTTGTTATCGGCATCGAGTGATCCTCAGGCTATTGAACGCTTAAAAAAGATGGAAGAATTAAAGGATGGCTTTGAAGTATCCAATTATGATTTGCATATGCGCGGTCCAGGTGATATTTTAGGGATAAGACAAAGTGGTATGCCTTGTCTTGTGTTTGGTGATTTTGAAAAAGACCAGGCCATGATGGAAACGTGTATTCATGATGCGAAAGAAATCATACAAGATCAAGTGGATGTGGATTTGTTGTTGTATATTTCAAGGGCTATTGAAAGTGCACAGTATTTTGATTAGGAGTTTTATAATGGATAAACAGAAGATAGAGAATAAAGCTATATATTTTATGTGCTTATTGAGTATGATATGCATTCTTGTTTTGATTGCTTACTTCTTCTTTTTGCGTAATGTTGAAATTGATATTATGGCAAATGCGCAATATACGTATGTTGGAGAAAACGGGAATGCGAGTGTGACGGTAAGTGCTAAACAGGGAGATCTAAATCAAAGAACACAGGATTTTTTGAACTCTGTTCAATATGAAGTCAGTCCGAATACAGATTTATCAAATGGAGATACGATTCATGTAACGGCAACGTATGATGAGGCTTTAGCCAATCAATATCATTATCAGCCAAAAAGTGTTGAAACCGATGTGGTGGTTAAGGGGCTTGCCAATCGTTATAGTGCATTAGAGGACATTCCAAAAGCATTGATTCAGGATGGGAAAGATGCAGCTATAGATTATGTAAAGGATAATCAAGAATCTATATATACTATAGACGGTAAAGAAGATAAGGTACCTGGACTTGATAAAATGAAGATTGTCTATTCGGCTTATTTAAAATCGAATCAAAAAAATAATAGTGATCGATTTGTATATATTGTACAAATGAATTATGCCTCAGAAATTTTATATTACATGGTATGTATTCCAAATATTAATGATTCAGATTCGATAGATACGCATAATATCTATGGAGAAAAGGCGTATTTAACGCAAGATGAATGGAATGGTAAAGATTTTAGTGGATATGTGTATCGTGTATATTCATTAAAATATCAAATTGAACAAATAAATAAAGAAGTCAAATCAAATTGACTTCTTTATTTTAGTTTATTCATTAATTCTTCAAAATCTGGTTTTTCAATTTCATGAAATTCAATGGTAACACTATCGTTATCTTTATAACGTGGAATCAAATGAACGTGGAAATGGTTAACACTTTGTCCTGCAGCTTCATGCACATTACTTAAAATGTTAATGCCATCACAATGTAGAGTTTGTTCCAATTTGTTGGCAAGCTTACTAGCAACTTCAAATACATGGTTGCGTGTTTCATCTGGACAATTTAAAAAAGAATCACAGTGTTCTTTTGGGATTACAAGCGTATGTCCATAAGAAGTAGGGTTGATGTCTAGAAAAGCGATAACACTTTCGTCTTCATAGATTTTATTGCTTGGAATTTCACCATTAGCGATCATACAAAAAATACACATAAGTATACGTCCTCCTTATTAAAAATAATACATCGTTTTAGATAAAATGAAAAGCCAGACTAAGGGGGTGTCTGACTTTTCAATAAGGGGATAGAAAATAGTATGAATACCATTTACTGATTTCATACCGGCAAGGTCTTCAAACTCCTTGCTTGTATAGAATTATACCATAAGTTGTGTCAAATAAAATGTGAAAAGTGTGGGAAAATATGTGATTTAACACAAAAGTAGTATTTTCACCCCACTTTTTTGCTTTTTTTGACTCATTTTACAAAATTGATAGTGCTTGCGAGTGCCAAAAATGGGAAAATTTGGATTTTTCGTGAATTATAAATATTGAGAACTAGTTTTATGCTATAATGTAAACTAAGTGGAGGTTTTGAGATGATTGTAAAAACCATTCAGGAAATAACAAATATGATGCATGCAAATGTGCATGGTGATATTGATGATACAAGAAAAATACATGGCGTTGTGATTGATTCACGACAGGTGACAAAAGATGTTTTATATGTACCAATTATTGGTCAAAGGGCAGATGGACATGTATTTGCCAAACAAACAATTGAAGATGGTGCTTTGATTAGTTTGTGGCAAAAGGATCATCTTCCATATCCGGATTTTCCCGTTATTTTAGTTGACGACACGCTTAAAGCTATGCAAGATCTTGCGAAAGCGTATTTAGATGAGTTACGTCCATTAGTAATTGGTGTAACGGGTTCTAACGGAAAAACTAGTTGTAAAGATATGTTATATAGTATTTTCTCACAAGAGAAAAAAACACAAAAAACACAGGGAAATCGTAACAGTGAAATTGGTCTTCCATTAACTATTTTTGACTTTGATGAAGATATTGAAGTTGCAATTTTAGAAATGGGTATGGAAAACAAAGGCGAAATTATGCAGTTGACTTCAATTGCACAGCCAGATATTTCTGTGATTACTTCTGTAGGTTCCGCTCACATGGAAAATTTGGGCGGTAGACTTCAGATTGCTCAGGCAAAATGTGAAATTTTAGAGGGATTAAAAGAAAATGGCTTATTCCTTTACAATCATGAAAGTGAAGAAATAAAACAGGTTCTTCCTACTTTGAATACAGAAAATAAGAAAATCGTATCTTTTGGTCAAGGTGGAGATGTTTCTATCACAAGTGATATTAAATATGATAAAGAAGGAATTGTTTTTAACTGCAATATTCTAGATGCACCTGTTCATTTACGTGCATTTGGTGATTTTCAGGCTATGAACGCATTACCGTGTATTTTTATCGCAAAGGCTTGTCAATTAAAAGAGGAATCTATTTTAAAAGGATTGGCTGATTTAGAAATGACAAAGATGCGTACACAGCTAATTCCAGTTTCAAATGCGTATATTTTAGATGATACGTATAAATCAAATCCAGAAAGTGCAAAGGCAGCTATCGATACATTGATGGAATTGCCTGCGCAAAAACATATTGCCATTTTATCGGATATGTTAGATCTTGGAAGTGAAGAAAAACAATTGCATTTTGATGTGGGCGAATACGCTAAACAAAAAGGTGTAGACGAACTATATTGTACGGGACCTCTTTCTAGAGAAACAAGTGATGGTTTTAATGGAAAGTGGTATGAAACAAAAGATGAGATATATGAAGCTGTTAAACCTTTGTTAGATCAAGATTGTATTGTTTTGATCAAGGGTTCAAGAGCTATGAAAATGGATACGTTAGTAGATGCATTTAGGGGGAAAAACAATGAGTAAATTACGTTTAGGTGTCATATTTGGAGGACAAAGTAGTGAATACTCTGTTTCATTGCACTCTGTCGCTTCTTTTTTACGTCAGATTCATGCTGATAACTATGATATGACTTTAATTGGAATTAATAAAAATGGACATTTCTATTTATATAATGGAGATGTGGATTCGATTGAACATGATACATGGCAAAGTGAAGAAACTTGTGTATCTTGTGCATGGGTAAATGGTGGAATCATGCCTTTAGATGGTTCAAACAAAGTGATTGAATTGGATTGTGTATTCCCAGTACTACATGGAAAAAATGGAGAAGATGGATTGATTCAAGGATTGCTTGAATTGATGAATATTCATTATGTAGGCTGTGATGTAATGTCAAGTGCTATGTCAATGGACAAAGAAATTATGCATATTCTTTGTAAGGAAGCAAATATTCCGTGTGCAGATTATATTTGTTTATACGCAAATCGAGAAAATCCTACATTTGAACAGATTCAAGAAGAGATTCCATTACCATGGATTGTTAAGCCATGCAATGCAGGAAGTAGCTATGGGGTTCATTTTGTGAATGATAAAGAAGAATTTGAAAGTGCATGTAAAGATGCTTTTTTCTATGATGGTCGCGGTAAGATCTTAGTTGAAAAAGTAATTAAGGGCTTTGAGATTGGTTGTGCTGTTATGGGAAATGAAGAAATCTTTACAGGATCAGTGGATGAAATTGAAATTAATGGTGGATTCTTTGATTTTGAAGGTAAGTATGAGATGAAGGGAGCAGCTATTTATTGTCCGGCTCGTATTGATGAAAAAACATTTAAAGAAGCACAAGAATTAGCTCGTAGAACATATATTGCGATGAACTGCTGTGGTATGGCACGAGTAGATATGTTTGTGACAGAAGATAAAGAAGTGATTTTAAATGAATTGAATACAATTCCAGGATTAACGGCTACTTCTCGTTATCCTTCTATGATGAAAGAAGCTGGAATTGAATTTGCGGATTTAATTGATAAGCTAATTGAATTAGCTATGCAAAGGACTATTGGAGCATGTTAGAAGCTTATAGTCGGGCTTGGACAGAAATCGACTATGATGCGATTGCGCATAATGTAGAAGAAGTTAGAAAGCTCGTAAAGAAAACAAAAATTATGGGTATCGTCAAAGCCAATGCGTACGGTTTGGGTGATGTCGCATGTGCTAAGGCTTTACAAAAATGTGGAGTGGATTATTTTGGTGTTTCGAGTGTGGATGAGGCATTGAACTTAAGAAATGCAGGAATTCAAGATAATATCCTAATATTAGGATATACACCTAGTATGCATTTTCACTATCTTCATGAACAAAATATTGTTCAATCTTTAGTTTCTATTGAGTATGCAAGAGAATTAAATGCGTATGCCAAGGAAAATAATGTAAAGATTCGTTGTCATTGTAAAGTAGATACAGGTATGTGCAGAACGGGAATTGTTTATCAAGAACAAGATAAACATATAGAAGATATTTATGAAGAGTATCATATGGAAAATCTATGCGTAGAAGGTATCTTCTCGCATTTTCCTGTGAGTGATTGCTTGGATGAAAATTGTAAATCGTTTACGACCAAACAAATTCAATTGTTTGATGAAGTTGTTGATTTATTGAAATCTCAAGGTATTGATCCAGGTATTCGTCATCTTCAAAATAGTTATGGAATTTTAAACTATCCAGAGCTGGAATATGAATATTGTAGACCGGGTCTACTTTATATGGGTGTGACGAGTGATGATCAAATTCCAATTCAAACAAACCCAGATTTTATTCCAATTATGTCTATGTATGCCAATGTTAGTTTGGTGAAATGGATATATCCTGGACAAAGTGTAAGTTATGGTCGTCATTTTGTGGCTGAAAAACCAACAAAAGTTGCGACAATGAGTATTGGATATGCGGATGGTTTACCACGTCTTTTATCGAATCAGGGATTTGAAGTGTTAGTACATGGCCAAAGATGTAAATTAATTGGAAACTTATGTATGGATCAATGTATGATTGATGTTACAGATGTAGATGATGTAAAAGAGGGCGATGTAGTATGTATCGTAGGTCATCAAGGAAATGAAGTCGTTACTGTTGATCAAATTAGTCGTACGGCTAAGACTATCAACAATGAGACACTAACTTCGATTTCTTCGCGTGTACCTAGATTAAAGGTGCGCTCATGAAAAGACAGTATGCATCGATAGATATTGCACGTTATGTTTCGGCTTTATTAGTTGTATGTATTCATACATTTCCTTTTTTAGAGATTTCTGAAACATTTAATACGTATTTTATTCATACTGTATGTCGTTTGGCGGTTCCGTTCTTTTTTACGACAAGTGGATTCTTCTTTTTTAGAAACTATGATTCAGAAAATGAAGATTTAAATGAGACTCGTTTAAAGAGGGCATTGATTCGTTTATTTCGAATTTATTTGATTTGGACAATTATTTATTTGCCATATACGATTTTTGATTATACGCACACGGGTTTCCATATTAAGTATTTATTTACATATGTGAGAGATTTTTTCTTGAATGGAAGTTATTATCATTTGTGGTTTTTACCAGCCTTAATGTTAGCGGACGTAATTGTGTATTGTTTGTATAAGAAAAAAGGCTTGAATTTCACATTGTTGATTACGTTTATATTATATTTTGTAGGTTATTTGATTAATGTATATACACCAATTTGGGAAAGTATTCCAGGTGTATCCTTCTTCTTTGGTTTCTTTACAAAAACATTGTCAACCGCAAGAAATGGAATTTTCTTTGGTCCTATGTTCATTGCGATTGGGTTATTACTTTCAAGAACGCGTCGCTTGCCTAAAAAGGTTAGCTTGATTGGTTTCTTGACAAGTTTTGTATTATTCTTTGCGGAAGTATCTTTATATCGTCATTTCGGTATTTTAAGAGATTTAACAAGTATGTATATTTGTTTGATTCCCGCTATTTATTTCTTAGTGAATTATTTATTAAAAATCAATATTCCATACCGTAAAATGTTTGCGATTTTACGTCATGATTCATTGATGATTTATACTTCACATATTTTGTTTGCCAAAATCTTTTTGGCATTGATGCCACATGCACATTTAGTTGTTTATTTCTTAACTTTGGCATGTGCACAATGTTTGGCAGGTTTTGTGACGCGTTATCAGGATCAATATCCGATCTTAAAAAAATTACTGTAAGCTTATGATTCGATTATTTCAGGTGAAATGTGCCAATGAAAATGAAATTGAGGCACAAATCTTAAAAAAACTGCGAATCCGTAAAGAAGACCTTTTGCAGTGGCACGTACATAGAAAAAGTGTGGACGCACGTCACCAGAAGGTCTTATTTTCGTATGTCGTAGATTGTAAAGTTAAAAACGAAAAGAAGCTTTTAAAGCTAAAAGACGTTTCTCCAACACCCGATGAAACGTATCATCCAGTAATGAGTGGAAAACATGCATTATTGGCTAGACCCGTTGTTGTTGGGTTTGGTCCTGCAGGTATGTTTGCAGCTTTGATTCTTGCACAATCTGGTTATAAACCAATTGTTTTAGAAAGAGGATCAAAAGTGGATGTTCGTAAACAAAAAGTAGAAACTTTTTGGGAAAATGGACAATTGGATGAAGAATGCAATGTTCAATTTGGCGAAGGTGGTGCGGGTGCCTTTAGTGATGGAAAGTTGACGACAAGATCGAAAGATTCATTATGTCGCAAAGTTTTAGAGGAACTTGTTTCTTTTGGGGCAAAGTCTGATGTTTTAATTGATCAGCATCCTCATATTGGTACAGATGCCTTCTTGGCGATTATTCTTAATTGTCGTGAAGAAATTGAACGTTTGGGAGGAACTTTCTATTTTGATACAAAGTTAGAAGATATTAAAGTGGAAAATGGTACTTTGAAACAAATCTATTTCAATCAACAATGGATAGATTGTAATGCTTTAATTCTTGCGACTGGACATAGTGCAAGTGATACCATTTTAATGCTTCATCAACATGGTATTCATGTCGAAAATAAACCGTTTGCGGTTGGTGTTCGTATTGAACATAAACAAAAATATATCAATGAGGCTATGCTTCATGAATATAGTCAAGATGAAAGATTGATTCCAGCACGTTATCAATTGACGTATACGGCATCCAATTCAAAAGGTGTATATACATTCTGTATGTGTCCAGGTGGCTATGTTATTCCAAGTTCATGTCAAAAAGATCAATTGGTTGTGAACGGTATGTCTTATGCGAGTCGTAGTGGAGAAAATGCCAATAGTGCATTGCTTGTGCAAATTAATGATTCGGATTATGGTAATGAATTGTTTGCCGGGTTAAAATATCAGGAAGACTTGGAAAAGAAAGCTTTTAAAATGGGACGCGATTATAAGGCTTGCGTACAGCTTGCGAAGGATTATTTAGAAAATAAAATATCAAATCAATTTGAATCCGTATTACCAACATATTCGATTGGTACAACGTTTTGTGATTTGAACGATTTATTCTCTAAAGAAGTCAATCTAGCCTTGCATGAGGCGTTAGAGCATTTTGAAAAGAAAGTGCCTGGCTTTGTTTCTGGTGGAGCCATATTAAGTGCTGTAGAATCAAGAAGTAGTAGCAGCGTGCGTTTAGTTCGTGATAAAGAATCTTATGTTTCGAATATTCAAGGTATCTATCCAAGCGGTGAAGGTAGTGGCTATGCAGGTGGCATTATGACAAGTGCTATTGATGGTATTCGTAGTGCCGAGCATTTGATTGAATACTTTGCCAAAGGGGAGTTTTAAATGAATATATTTGCTCCGAATTATTATGTTCAAAGTTTTAAAACTTTAAACATTCAAAAACTTCATGAAATGGGAATTCAATTACTTCTTTGTGATATTGACAATACGCTTGTGGCGTATGATGAAGAATGTCCAAATCAGGATGTGATTGATTTTATAAATAAATTAAAAAGGAATGGAATTGAGGTTGCACTATGTTCAAATTCACCAAGTTCTAGAGGTAAGAATTTTGGTAAGCATCTTCCAGTTTCAAATACATATCCATTTTCTTGTAAACCATTTCCGTTTTGTTTTAAAAAGGCAATGAGAGACCATGGTCTAAAGGCAAATCAGATTGCGATATTAGGTGATCAAATGTATACGGATATATTGGGTGGAAATATTTGGGGGCTTTATACAATTTTAACGGCTCCTATTGCGATAAAGGATCGAAATATCACAAAAGTATTTCGTTTCTTTGAAGAATTAATATATGGTTATTTAGAAAAGAAAAAATTATTGAAGCGAGGTGACTTTGATGACTAAATATTGTAAGGGTTGTGGTGTTTTACTACAAAACGAAGATGAAAATGCATTAGGCTATGTTCCTACTTTAGATGCTTCTTATTGTCAAAGATGTTATCGCATTCGTCATTATGGCGATGTGACAATCAATATGCAGCAGGGAATTGAATCCAACGCAACATTAGAAAAAATCAATAAAATCGATGGTGTGGTTTTCTGGGTTGTGGATTTATTTGCGTTTGAGGCTAACTTAATTTCACGTTTGAATCAAAAACTTCCAGGTAAAGATATTGTGATGGTATTAACGAAGCGTGATGTCTTGCCTACAACTTTAACAGATGAAAAAATCATTAACTTTGTAAAGCATCGTCTTCACGAAGAAAATATTGTCGTAAAGGATATTGTGATTTGTGGTTATCTATTAAAGGAAAATGATAAATCTAGAGAATACTCATCACGTATTGTGAATGCGATTTTGAAATATCGTAAGAATCGAAATGTGATTTTTATGGGTGTTGCCAATGCAGGAAAATCCACTGTATTGAATCATTTATTGGCATCGAAAGATTTAACGACTTCTCAAAATCCAGGGACTACATTAGATTTAGTTCCAATTCCTTTTGAGGATTATACAATTTATGATACGCCCGGTATTGAGAATACGCATTCTTTATTAACGCATTTACAGCCTAAAGATTTAAAGACGGTCATTCCAACAAAACCAATTCGACCATTTGTTTCGCAAATCTTTGAGGATCAGTCCTTTGCGGCGGCAGGACTTGCTCGACTTGATGTGGTAGTGAGTGGTAAGGCAACAGTAGTTGGATATTTCTCTCGTTCTTTATCGATTCATAGAGGAAAATTAAGCAATGCGGATGCGTTGTGGCAAAAACATTTAAATGGCATGTTAGTGCCATGCGTAGATACATCCTTATTAACGATGCATACGTTCCATGCTCCTAAACTTGAGGGAGAAAAAATGGATGTTTGTATTCATGGTATTGGATGGTTCTGTATTAGTGGACAAGTAAAAGATGTATATGTAAAAGTACATAAAGGTATTCAGGTAACATTTAGAAAGGCGATGATTTAATGTTAACGAGTCAAAATAAAAAATATTTAAGAAAATTAGGAATGGAATATAGATCTTTATTCCAAATTGGAAAAGATGGTTTAAGTGATAATTTAATGGATACTTTATCCGATTCATTGGAGGCACATGAATTAGTAAAATGTAATTTATTAAAGACATGCCCAGTCGATGTGCGTGAGGCAGCTATTGATTGTGCAAGTGCAACAGGTAGTGAAGTGGTTCATATTGTAGGACATACTTTCTTGTTGTATAGAAGAAGTAAAGAAAACAAATTGGGGCTTAAAAAATGAGAATTGCCATTGTAGGAGGTTCTTTTGATCCTATACATGATGGGCATATTCAAATGGCCAATCAGTCTTTGCAGGGATTAGGTGTAGATGAAGTATGGTTTATGCCAACGTCTAGTACGCCTTTAAAAGATCATGATCTGACATTGGATCAAGAGCGTTTAGCTATGATTGATTTGGTGGTTAAGAAAAACCAAAAATTTAAAGTTTGTACACTTGAACTTGAAAGAGCAGGTAAAAGTTATACGTATGATACGCTAAAGAAATTGATTGAAATGTATCCGGAACATGAATTTTATTGGATCATAGGAAATGATCAATTGATGCAGTTTGACAAGTGGCACAATTCGAATGAACTTGTGAAGATGGCTCATTTTGTATGTTTTGATAGGGATGGAAAGCTTTCTGATTCAAAGTATGATATTGCGTGTATGACAATGCCGGCAGTTCCAGTTTCTAGTTCAGAGATTCGAATGGGAAATAAGTTGAATTATTTGCCTGAAGAAGTGTTGCGTTATATCTATCGAAATCGATTGTATGTGAAGGATTTTGTAGCTTCTAGATTGACAGAAAAAAGATATAAGCATTCTTTATCAGTTGCCAAACTTTGTGAAGAGTTTGCGTTGAACAATGGGTATGATATGCATATTGCGTATTATATTGGTTTGTTTCATGATATAGCTAAATATATGCCAAAGGATGAAATGTTAAAATGGATGCAGAGTGTGTGTCCTGAAAACATGGAATATCCTGTAGCTGTATGGCATGGTTTTGTCGGGGCTGCTGTCACGAAAGATATCTTTTTAATTGAAAATCCAATTATCTATAATGCGATTTATCATCATGTATTAGGAACAAGTCAAGATCCATATGCGATGATGGTGTTTTGTGCAGATAAATTAGATCCTTTGCGTGGATATGATTCTACTAAATTGATTGAGATTTGTAACAAAGATATTAAAGAAGGATTTGATTTGGTGGTTCAACAAAATCGTGAGTATTTAAAGAGAGGATAAACATGGAAATTTTAGATATTGTAGTTCATGCGATCTGTGAAAAGAAAGCACAAGATGTACGTGTATATGATGTAACGAGTTTGACTCCATTTATGGATTCAATGATTGTTTGTTCAACTACAAATATTCGTCAGAATAATGCGATTGCACAAAACATTAAGGATCGTTTAAGAGAAGCTGGATATATGGGGGATATGCATATTGAGGGTGACTCTGGTTCAAAATGGCTTTTAATTGATTTAAAAGAAGTTGTAGTTCATTTATTTGTGAATGAAGAAAGGCAGGTTTATAATCTGGATCGTTTATATTCGGATGTTCCAGTAAAAACGTATGATTTATAATACATTGGCACATTATTATGATGCCTTAGTAAAAGATGAAGAGGCATCTAGAGAATGGGTATCTTGGATTGAGAGTGAACTTGCACCTTGTGATTGTTTAGAACTTGCGTGTGGTAGTGGTGAGATCACTGAGATGCTCGCAAAAAAAGGCTATACGATGACAGCTCTTGATTTGAGTGAAGAAATGGTGAAGCAGGCTAAGAGTAAAAATTTAGAGGGGTCCATTCAATTCTTATGTCAAGATATGCGTAATTTAAGTAATTTAGGATCTTATTCTGGTATTTTCTGTTTGTGTGATAGTTTTAACTATATTTTAGAGAAAGAAGAAGTTGATGCGTTCTTTCATGAAGTCTGTCAACATCTAAAACCAAATGGACTTTTCTTCTTCGATACACATTCGTTAGATCGTTTAGATGAATTTGATTCGGAATATAATGAGACAGGTGCTTTTGAAGATGGTTGTCAATATCAATGGTCAATTATGGCAGAAGATGATTATGTATATCAGGATTTTGCGTTTTATATGAAAGACAAAGTGGTTCAGGAGCATCATATTCAAAGAGTATATGATCCAATATGGTTGAATGATACTTTGTCGAAATATTTTGATGTTTTAAAAGTCACAACGGATTTTGATATTGAGGGGATTGTGCCTGGTGAAAAGTATTTTTATGTATGTAGAAAGAAGGTACAAGAATGATTGGTATTGTAGCGGCAATGGATGCTGAGATTCATGAATTTGAAAAGCGTATGGACTTAGTAGATCATACGAAGACAATTGCGGGATGCACATTAACATATGGAAAATGGCAAGGTAAAGATGTAGTCTTATGTAAGAGCGGTGTAGGTAAGGCTTATGCGGCTATGTCTTGTACAATTTTGTGTATGCAAGGAAATATCGATAGCATTATTAATGTGGGTACAGCTGGTGGATTAACGCAGGATGAGCAAGTGTTGGATATTGTGATTAGTGATAAGGTTGTACAAGCCGATTATGATACAAGTCCATTAGATGGTCCTTCTGGTGTTGGATTGGTGTATAATAGTCATGAAAAATTGAGCCAAAGTTGTATTGAAGCGGCAAAAGCTATGCAGATTCGCTATCATGTAGGTACAATTGCTTCGCAAGACTTATTTATGTCTAGAGATGAGGATTTTGAAAAATTAATGAATAATTTTCCAGACTCAATTTGTTCAGAAATGGAGGCAGGAGCGATTGGTGCTGTTGCCACACAATTTAATATTCCATTTGTGATTGTGCGTTCACTAAGTGATGTTGTGCATCATAATGAAAATCCAATGGAATTTTCAACCTATGTTTCTAAAGCAAGTGCACAATCGGCTAAATTGATTGAAAACTGGTTGATGCGCATATAGTAAAAAGGAGGGGTAAGAATGGGACTAAAGCATAAGCGTAAAAGACAGCATGGAACAACAACGACAATGGCATTGGTCATCATTCTTGTTCTTGTATTACTTTTGATTTGGTCTGAGTTTATTAGTGGACCGAATCGTGTTAAGGAACAGATTTATGCGCAAAGAATTGAAAAAATAATTAAACAAAATAAGAATATCCAAGGCTTGAGTGAGCATGTCTTTGATTACATAACATATCAGGGATATGATGACACGACTTTGTATTGGTACAATGCGAAGGCTGAATTGATTACTTCAAGAGATATTGAAACTTTGAATTATAAAAAGGCAAAACGCATTGCGAAAAAGAACTATAACATCAAGTGTGATTCGATTGCACTTGGATATGGCTACAACAATCCGGTATATGAGATTCGCGGATCGAATAAATTGATTTTATTGGATTATGATAGTTTTGAACGTGTTTATGAAAGGAAGATACGATAATGGCTGATTTTGATTTTAATGCACCTTATGTAGATCGTAGAACTTGGATCATTGATCATCTACAAGATTTGGTTTTAGAACCCAAAGAAATATTGGTCGTACTGTTGATTGATTTTTTCAACCAGCAGCATATTTCAATTGATCATGAATTGATTAGTGAAAAATTAAAAATCGGTGTGGATGAAGTGGAAGATATTTTTACGGAATTATCGGATAAAGGCTATTTGACTTTAGACTATGCGAATGGATCTTTGATTTTTAATATTGAAGGCATCTTTGAACTTTCTAAAGCCAGTGATACTTCCATTGATCGTTCTTTATTAGAGCAGTTTGAAATGGAATTTGCGCGTCCGCTATCTTCAACGGAAATGCAAAGAATTATTGATATGGCCAGTATGTATGATGAGCGTCGTGTGATTTGTGCATTAAATGAAGCTGTATGTAATGAAGTTTGCGATTTAAATTATATTGAAAGAATTCTTCAGAATTGGCAACAAAAAGGTTTATCGACTGAAGATTTGGAGAATGGCAAGCGATGAATGCGAATGAAATTTTGAATGAAATGGAGAAGATTTTTCCCAATGCGAAGTGCGAATTGTATCATGAATCCCCATTTCAATTGATTGTTGCGGTCGTATTAAGTGCACAGACAACGGATGCGATGGTCAACAAGGTAACGCCAGCATTATTCAAGGCATATCCTACGGCAGAAAAGATGGCAGAGGCTACAGTTTCTGAATTAGAGCCATACATTAAAAGAATTGGTTTGTATCGTAATAAGGCTCGTTCGATTTCGAATTTAAGTAAAGATCTAGTTGAAAAATATCATGGTCAAGTACCTTACACATATAAGGATTTAATGTCTTTAGCAGGTGTTGGAAGAAAGACAGCGAATGTCGTTCGTAGTGTAGCTTTCGATATTCCTAGCTTTGCGGTAGATACCCATGTCAATCGTGTCAGTAAGCGTTTAGGTTTAGCTAAATATAATGATTCGGTTGAAAAGGTTGAGGAAAAACTAAAACGTAAAATCGATCGTTCAAGATGGAATCAAGGTCATCATGACTTTATATTTTTTGGGCGTTATCTTTGTCATTCAAGAAATCCAGAATGTGAAAGATGTCCTTTTAAAAGCTTTTGTAAGAAAGATAAATATGAGAAATAATAGCACTACAGTCGTAGTGTTTTTCTATATTAGGAGAATAGAATATGATTATTAATACCGAAATTGTGGATGCTTATTAAAATGGAGAAGATATTAGTAAATACTCATCTTTATTCATTTATAGGCAGGCCGATAGAAGCATATTTCAAAAGCCTGAAAAAGATAAAACAGAAATCGTTTCTAAGATAAAAGATGAAATCATAAATCATATATGCGATTTTATTCCTTGCAACAAAAGAATTTGGGACACCTTGTTTAAGGATTGGCAGAATGATTTAGATAATATTGTCTTGGATTTAGTTGTAGGTTGCAAAGAACCCAATGATGCGTTTGTACTGAAAGATTTGAATGAAAGACATCATATGATCTTTGATTTATTGTGTTGGGAAAAATACGTTGGAAAGATTTCATTATCCAAACTTTCACAGAACCTTTTAACCCATGAATTACTTCATATGTTGATTGAGAAGTATTATACAGATATTGAAGAAAGTGAACAATTTGGAAATCATATAAATAAACTCGATGCGATTACATTTAATGAAGGATTTGCACATCTTGTTTCATATAATCAACAAGAAATTAATAGCGTTGAGTGGGAAAAATTAGAAGATATTTATATTCAATCCATAAATAAAATGAAGTTAGCCTTAATGGAAACAAATCCACAATCACAAGAACAATACATTTATGATGCGAACTTTGGAAATTATTATGGTAAATATGCATGTATGTGTGGAATGACCTACTTAGCTAAAGAGTGGCAATTAGGTGGATATGCAAGACTAAAGGAATTGTTTGATCAAGGTTATCATGGATTTGCGAGAAAGTGTATATGATTACATAGTAAAGGAAGTATACTCCCTTATTTACGATGCATTCTATGTATATATTGTATCATGAATCACGAATAGAAACTGTTGAAAAACTGTTACATACGTCATTCATCTCATGACTAAAGTCACGAGCGTTCTGACTTTAACAGTAAAATGACTCAAGAATTTGTGGCAGAGTCTTTAGGTGTTTCAAGACAGGCTGTATCAAAATGGGAAAGTGGTGCATCGGATCCAAGACAACAAATCTAATGACTTTAGCTAAGCTATTTGGAGTCACTGCTGAAGAAATTTTAAAGGAAGTTAAATAAATTCTTCACTGATTGATAGATATTTATCGGCATAGATACTTTCTTTTTCCCAGATGATGTCAAAGTCATGTTGTAACTTAAAATCATCTAAAGTAATTTCTTTGAGTTCTTTTGATTTTAATTCTTTTTCTACAGCTATCTTATATAGGAAAGAAATTCCGCAATCTTTTTTCAACAGATTCATGATGGTATGCATATTTTCTACTTGTGTATAATGTGTGAAATTTGAAATGTGTAAACCATGCGCAATTAAGCTTTGTTCAAGAATGTTTCTTGTTCCAGAACCTTCTTCACGCACTAAAAGATGTTCAGATACTAGGTCATGAATGGTATGGGGTTCTTTATTAAATTGATGGGATGTAACACAGACGGCAACATAGTCTTCTGTGCTATATTTTTTATGAGAATAGTTTTCTTTTGGGTAATTTCCTTCGACAATAGCCATACTGATTTGTCCATGGTCAAGTAATTCGAGCAGATTAGATGTGTTGCCATAGTGAAGGTGGATGTTGATTTCTGGATGATTTTGAATAAAGTTTGCCAATTTATCTACAATCGCATATTCGCCGATGGTCATAGTTACTCCAATGGATAATGTTTCAATGTTGGATGTAATATTGTTGAGTTCATTCTTTAAAGCTTGTTCATTATTTTTCATTGTTAATAAATGTTTATATAGTATTTCGCCAGTAGAAGTTAGACTTAATTCTTTATTCTTATAATTGAATAGGATTGTATTGTATTGTTTTTCTAAAAAATGAATGTGTTGCGATACAGCAGGCTGTGTGATATTTAATTGTTTGGCGGCCGTTGTAAAATTTAATGTTTTGCATACAGTAAGAAATGTTTCAGTTCGATAATCTAGCATATGTACCTCTAATGATAAGAAAATATTATTATTCGATAGAATTATATAATTTTACCTTATTGTTGTATAGTGCTACAATTCTCTTCATGGAGGGAATTATTGAATGAATTTTATTAATAAATATGGAAAAGGCATTTTAATTTGTCTATTGATTGCGATTCCATCATGGATCATAGGAAAAATGTTTCCGGTTATTGGTGGGGCTGTTATCGCGATTCTTGCAGGTATGATTATTGCGATGTTTTGGAATGATAAAAAATCTTCCGAAGCCGGTATTAAATGGACTTCTAAAGTGATTTTACAAACAGCGGTTGTATTGCTTGGATTTGGGATGAATCTAGGTGTTATATTTGAAACAGGGAAACAGTCTTTACCTATCATTGTTTGTACAATTACTATATCTTTAGTACTTGCGTGGGTTATGAAAAAGGTTTTAAAAGTACCTTCAAATACTTCGATTCTTGTCGGTGTTGGTTCATCTATATGTGGTGGTTCTGCCATTGCGGCAACAGCCCCTGTTATTGATGCGGATGAAGATGAGATTGCCCAATCTATCGCAGTTATCTTTTTCTTTAATGTACTTGCAGCTATTTTCTTTCCTATTCTAGGAAAGGAGTTGGGTTTTGATACCATGCATGGGGATGCGTTTGGTATTTTTGCAGGAACAGCCATTAATGATACATCAAGTGTAACGGCAGCGGCTTCAACTTGGGATAGTATGTGGAATTTAGGTAGTACCACATTAAATAAGGCGGTAACAGTAAAATTAACTCGTACACTTGCGATTATTCCAATTACACTAGGACTATCTTTTATTCGTGCTAAAAAAGAAAGACAAGCATCAAACTTTAGTTTGAAACGTGCCTTTCCAATGTTTATACTTTATTTTATTTTGGCAGCTATTTTTACAACGGTTTGTGTAAATGTTGGAGTAGACTCTAGTGTATTTGCACCACTTAAAGAATTATCGAAGTTTTTGATCATTATGGCTATGGTAGCTATTGGACTTAACAGCAATGTAATTCAGTTGATCAAAACGGGTGGAAAGCCAATTGCGGTTGGTGCAACATGTTGGTGTGGTATCACAATTGTAAGTTTAGTGATGCAGCATGTAATGCATATTTGGTAAATTTTGAATTATAAAGAAAGCGTATCAATAAATTTTTGTGTGGCAATATTGGTTGCACGACTTGCATCCTGGACAAGAAGAATATCTCGTTCAGGATTTTTTATATTTGTTTGAATTTCAAAAATATCAGAATCCTTAGAAATTAATTCTTTAGGATAGAATCCAATGCCAAGGTTGTGTTTGACTAATGGAAGTATTTGATCGGCAGTAGCCACTTCTAAATCGGTATGAAAAGGGATTTGGTGATTTAAAAATAAGTTTGAATAATAGGTATATGTACTTGTATTTTTGCCTAAAGTGATAAATGGATAATACGAGATTTGTTGAATGTCTAGAATCTGGTTGCTTAAGCTTTCATATTCTTTTCCACCAATTAATATTTCTTCAAAGCAGTAGAGTGAAGTTGCACGTAATGGCTTTTTGATAGTGATCGGACTTGTGACAATCGCAATATCGACAATACCTTTTTCTAAGGCGTCAACAGCTTGAATAGAGGAATGGTTGGATAATTTGATTTTGACTTGTGGATAGGCTTTGTGGAATTGTTCAAGTTTGGATAATAAAAAGATATTTAGAGCCGTTTCACTTACACCAATTGATATATGTCCATGTTCTAAGGTTTTATTTGAAAGGATTTCACTTTCTCCTTGGTAAAGTTGTTCAATGGCTATCGCAACATGTTCATAGAGTTGTTCACCTTCGGGTGTTAGGGTAATACCGGAATGAGAGCGTACTAAAAGCTTACATCCAAATTCACTTTCTATGTTGTTCATGGTTCTTGAGATGTTGGGTTGGTTGTTGTGTAGGATTTGAGCGGCTTTTGAAAAGCTTTTATATTTAGCTACATAATAAAAGATGCGGTAATAGTCTAGTGTCATTGTATAACCTCCATATAATTTTTATATAATGCATATTTAAAATATACATTTCACATATTTTATAGGTGTTAGTATAATACTTTTAGTCTGAGTAGGCAAGCCATCAAAACAGATACAAAAAGTGTGTTAAAGGAAGACTTCTTGTATCTGTTTGCCCAAAGGACTAGAAAAGAAGTGAGAATCATGCCAACAATTTTTCCTAGGGAAGAAAAGGCAGAGGCTTTGTTTGATAAAATTGTCAAGGATCCTAGAGCCTGTAAACGATTAATGGATGCCTTTTATGAAGGTGTTGCCTGCGATGAGGATTCAGGTGTAGAAGAAGAGAGGGTACTTGTAGATAAACAAGTATTTACCAATGCCCTATTTACTGCATATAAAAACAAAGATCTATCGGCATTTTTAATGGCTGTATGCGGCAATAGTATGTTTGACTTATTAAGAAACGCATTTTTAATTCCATTACGATTTAATGATAAAGGAAAAGAGAATCCAATTCTTTTAAGTGATGAAAATGGAAATATTATAGAAAGTGATATTCATATTCCAGATTTAAAGAAGCATATGTTTAAAAAGCTGGTAGAAAAAAATCGATACTTAGCGTATGGCTTTTTAGAACAGCATAGCTTTAAAGAGGACATGTCCATTCAAACTATTCAAAATGAATCGCATTTAGGTATCTTAGTTGTCCAAGAAATGCCTGAAGAGGTTCATGAAAAGTTAAGTGATGCACAAATTTATTCTGGCTTGTGGGATTCTATGATGAAGCTAGAAGATTTGTTGTATAATGCATTCTTCTATTGTGGGGATTTTAAAGGAAAGTATTGTGTAGGTGTATTCTTACCATTTACACATTTTGAACATAATTTAGAGAAGAATATTGAAGTTTCAAATAGTATCTTATATGAATGTATACAAAAAATGCTGAACGATTAAGTTCAGCATTTTTATGTACAATATCGAAATGAGGGATCGGTTAAGATACGGGCAAATATAAGTCCCATTGGAAGAGCTAAAACAATCAATAAAGATTGAATGAGCCAGTTAGCTCCAATATACATGGTGGATGTGAGTTCGAGATTATAGATAGTTCGATACATATATAGGCCTGGGACCATAATCACAATGGATGGTACGGTTATGGAAATTCTAGGATATCCTGTATTTCCTTTGATCATAGAGGCAAGTAGTCCGGCTGTTAATGCACCAATAAAGGCCGCGGCTGCAGCAGGTAAAGATAAATCGACAAGTGTTAGTCGTAATGTGTTAGCGATGGCTCCAATGCATCCGGCACTGGCGGCTATTTTTTTTGAACTGTTAAACATAATGGAGAATCCAAAGACGCCTCCAAAACTTGTTAATAATCTTAATAGTAATTTGGTGGATGTTGAAATATGTAGTTTTACAAAATCAACAGGTTGAAGATGTAAGACTAAAGCGCAGATCCATGCAGTAAGTGTGGCAGCTAAAATAATGATAATGGCATAGGCAAGTCTTTCAAGACCAGAACGAAGATCTAATTTAGCTAAGTCAATACCGCTGGTAATGAAAGGAAAGCCTGGAATTATGAAAAGCATAGAACAGATGTATCCGGCTTCATGTTGTGTGGCTATGCCAAAATAGGTTTCTAAAAAAATAAATAACAAGGCATAGGCAAGGCAGGCCAAAGAAACGCTGGCTGCTACATTTAAGAATAAGGTGTAGTTGTGTTTGATCAGTTTCATTCGAAGTGTATTTCCAAGTCCCGCTCCAACAAAGGCACAAAGCATTTCAATGGGGCCTCCTCCAAGTAGAAAGGTAAAACAGCTACAGGCAAGAGCAGCAGCTAATCCTAGAATAATGGGGGAGTAACTAGAGTGAATGCTTTCGATTTGATCTAATTGATTGTGAATTTCGTTGCATGTACATGTTTTACATTCGTCTTTAAAGTGATAGACAAAGTCTTCCATACGAGCAAGTTTAGATGTATTGACACTTGTATTATGTAAAGACAAGGATTGGGCATGTGACTTAATTCCATCAATGCATGTGTAAGAAATATTTGTAAGTCCAATGTCGGCAATACATGTAATATTTAGTTCACTGGCAATGGTGTTCATTGAACTTCTAACGCGCCAGGCTCCTGTACCACAGGCTAGAAGCATCAATCCTATTCTTCCTATAACGGAAGATTTTTCTGTAAGACTTGCATTTTCAATCTTAACTTTTGAATCTTTGTTCGTATATTCGTGCCACGGAATTTCCATATGGTTGTTCATAAGATCATCTCCTATATCATTTATATATAATACGCATAGTATAAATATATATTCGATATTTAATTCCATGAATAGTATAGTCAACTAAAAAAAGAAGTCAAATTAATCGACTTCTTTATGAATCCATGTCATTAATACTTTAACAATATATGCTTTTTGTTTGGGGCCTAGTGGCTGATTGGATTTGATCTTATGCCATTTATATAAACATTGTCTGCAACAACAGCCAGTAGCATGTTGGGCAATGAATACAGGGTGTCCTTTGAAAGGTGTTTGTTTACCGTCGTTTGGGATATAGGCTGGAGCCAATCTTTTTTCAACAAAATCTATGGCATGTTTTTCAATGGTGTCCATTCCTTTGGTTTGTATATACTGCTTATCTTTTTGTTTCAGATGAAAACGGCTCCTAAATTTGGAGTGGGATAAGCGATTAAAAAGTTGTTCAAACCATTCGGATTCTGTCATAAAAGCTCCTTAATAAAATAAAAAAACCAGCTAAGCTGGTTTACTAATCAAGTGGCGCCTGAAACAAGACTCGAACTTGTGACCTGCCGGTTAACAGCCGGATGCTCTACCGACTGAGCTATTCAGGCATTTATTTTTCACTTGATTGCCTAAATATAATACCAAAAGATGTTGTGTTATGCAAGTACTTTTTTGATTTTTTTAGACAAATTTCAATTCAGAAATAAAAAAACCAGCTAAGCTGGTTTACTAATCAAGTGGCGCCTGAAACAAGACTCGAACTTGTGACCTGCCGGTTAACAGCCGGATGCTCTACCGACTGAGCTATTCAGGCATTTGCTTTTACTTGACTGCCTGTATATAATACCAAAAGATGTTGTGTTATGCAAGTACTTTTTATAAAATTGTGATATATTATTTTCTATATGGAGGGATGGACTATGTTAGATGCGATTGTAATGGATATGGATGGTACTTTATTGGATCCAAATAATAAAATTTTACCGGAAACGAAGGCAGCATTGATTGCTTGTCAAAAGCAGGGCACAAAGCTTGTGCTTGCGAGTGGTAGAAGTTATACAAGATTGCTTTCATATGCTAAAGAATTAGAGATGGATGTATATGGTGGCTATTTGTTAGAGGTAGATGGTATTGCATATTATGATGTTCAAAAGGACGAGCGTCATGTTTTAAAACAGATGTATAAGGAAGATGTTGAGCCTGTTTTTGCGTATTTGATGCATAAAAATTGTGAGACAATGGCTATATTTAATGATGGATTATTTGATTATATTCCAGATCCTATAATGGAAAAGAAAAAGGCATTAAGAAATGCACAAGAATATCCAGAGGATTTTCCTTGGACGGGTGGCCCTTGGTCTTGGCTTGCAGATATGCGTGATGGTTATCCTAAGATAACGTATATTAAGGATCTGAGTGAAATTCAATATCCAGTAAATAAGATTCAGACAATTGAGGATGAAGAGGTAACTACACAATTGGCTTTGGATATTCAAAATGAATTTAAAGATCAATATGAAGTGTTCCGTACTTGTCCTAGAGAATTAGAGATTTTGCCTAAGGGATATAGTAAGGGAGCTACTTTAGTTCGTATGATGGATATGTTTGGTTGGGATAAGGATAAAGTCTTCACATTTGGGGATGGCGAAAATGATGTGAGTATGTTTGGTGTTGTAACTCATAGTTTTGCGATGGGCCAGGCTATGGATTATGTAAAAGAAAAAGCAGCTCATGTGACCAAGTCCAATGTGGAACAGGGTATTGTGGCTGCTTTAAAGGATTTTAATATTTTGTGATATAGCTAACAACAAGCTTCATTGTGCTTTCTACACCATCATAGTGTGTTCTTTCCATTCCGTGGCTAGCATGAACACCAGGGCCGATCAAGGCTCCTTTGATGTCGTTACCACCGCGTAATGCGGCACTGACATCAGATCCATATTGTGGGTAGATATCAACGGCATAATTAAGCTTGTTTTCTTTTGATAGCTCAACTAGACGTGTAATCATTTCGTAGTCGTATGGTCCGCTTGAATCTTTAGCGCAGATTGAAACGTCTTGTTCTGTACAAGCAAGATCTGTACCGATACATCCCATATCTACGGCTAATAATTCTTCAACTTCTTCTGGTAGACAACTTGCTCCATGACCCACTTCTTCATATGTACTGAACATAATGACTAAGTCTCTTTGAGGCGTAATGTTGTTGTCTTTTAAGTATTTTAGTACGCCCATTAAAGCTGTAGCTGAAATCTTATCATCTAAGAATCTAGATTTAATAAATCCACTTTCTGTGATTTGTGTTTTTGTGTCAATACAAATGAAGTCTCCGTTGCAGATACCTAATTTTTCAACATCTGCTTTTGAGTGTACAACTTCATCAATGCGAACTTCCATCGTGTCTTCTTTTCTTTCTAATGTTGAAGCATCTGGATATACGTGTACGCTTGGTGAACAAGAAAGAATCGTTCCTGTATATACCTTTCCATCGCGAGTATAGATCTTACAATATTCTCCGTCTAATGTTGGTAAGCATGGGCCTCCGACTTTAGTAATGGCTAGTTTTCCATTGTCTTTGATGGAACGAACCATAAGTCCTAATGTATCTAGGTGAGCACTCAATCCTAATGTGTGTTCAGAATCTTTTCCGTCTACATAGATCAATAAATTTCCTTTTTGGTTACGACCTGTTGTATAGCCTAATTTTTTAGCTTCTTCGTCCATGAAATCGATGGCTCTTTTTGTGTAGCCTGTTGGTGAATCAATATTCAAAATTTGTTTGGCGATGTCACAGACATATTCTTTATCAAATGGTTGCATATTTTAAAACTCCTCCTGCATGTATTATACGCTTTTATACAAATTCAAGACAATGTATTCATCTTTTTTTTGAAAATTGTGATATTGTACAAGAAAAGGAGGCTAATTGTATGGAATTAAATGTAAGAGAAGAAAATTTAAAGGATTTATTTAAACAGTTTCAAGTGGAACATAATGAGAATTGTGAGACTGTATTTATTGATAATAATGATGAACAATTAGAAAACTATTTAAATGAATCAAGTACGGTATATTTACATATGGTGGATTATGAAGTAAGACATCTTGATTTGAGTAAAGTAAATACAATATTTGTGAATAAAGAGTATGCGAGTAAATTAGAAAATGGAATTCAGGATGAACAAAGAATTCTAGAACTACTATTAAATAAATATCCAAATCTTAGAGTTGTATTAATTAATGATAAAAAAGGTGCTTATTATAAAGATAAGGATCTATTGATTTACCAGAAAGAATTGGCTTCTAATTTTGATAAAGACTTATTCTTAGTCAAATATATGGCTTCAGAATTAAAGGGGAATTCAGAAATGACATCTCTATATCGAGGTGTAAATCAGTAAAGACTACTAGATATGTTAGAGTACCTAAGACAAAAACTTGAATTCGCGTACGTCTTTGGAATTAAAAGACTTTGGAGGTAGATTAATCCATGAAAACCACCCTACATATCTAGTAGCAATTTCAGTAGCAATTTCAATTATAAATGTCCAATGTGAAAAAGACATTAAATCCCAAAAGTTTTTTAAAAAGTAATCTAATATTGTTTGTCACAACTTAAATTGGTATAATAAGGAGGAAGAAAAGCTACGTTTTTTCCTTTATCCTTGGGATCGAAAGCATGAGGATATGAAAGTTATCTGTTTAGATAACGCAGAGCGCTAAATCCGTTGTGAGAGGTGGTTAGCGCTTTTTATTATGCCTGTTTGATATTAACCACTACATACTCACATATACCCTCTGTTCTTATTGGAACCCCCCGACCAACAAGGCCTGAACTAATGATTTTTGTGTGGTGCTTGAATGTTTCTTTTCCGTAATTACCGGCAAAATCGGATTGTAGGTGGTAAGAATAAGAGAGTGAAAACATTTGTCCGTTATGAGTATGTCCGCTGAGTTGAAGGTCGATATTGTTTTTAGTGTTTTCTTCTGTTCCTTGGGGTTGATGGTCTAGGACAATATTGTAGGTGGTTTTATGGATGGTATACATATTCACATAGCCATAAGTTACGATGGATGTGGATATGATAGCTGAAAGGATCATACAGATGATTGGTTTTCTTTTCTTGAATAGAATTAATAATACAAGTAAACAAAATGGTGTATGTATGGTCTACATGGCTTGATATGTATGCATATTTGAACAATTTAATAGTAATGCGATACAGATGGCGTATCGTATTTTTTTGTTGAATGTATTCTTTAAAAGATTGTTTAAGAGTAAACATAAAAATACTTCTAGAATGAGAATTCCCATTTGAAGCTAGATTATACTATCACTTCCTTTTTGTTTTATCTTACAGCATTGTTAGAAAGATTTCCTGGCTTATGCAGTATAATAAAGTGGGTGAGATTATGTATAAAATAATGATTGTAGAAGATGATGAACTCATCTCAAAAAAGTTGGAATCGTTTCTTAAATCTTGGAACTATAGTGTTGAAAGAGTTACAGATTTTTATAATGTGATGGATGCATTTCATTCCTTTAATCCAGACTTAGTATTAATGGATATAACACTGCCTTATTTAAATGGATATTTATGGACAGAAAAGATTCGTGAAGAATCCAAAGTTCCAATTATCTTTATTTCAAGTGCTACAGACAATATGAGTATTGTGATGGCTATCTCTAAAGGTGCGGATGATTTTGTATGCAAACCGTTTGATTTAAATGTTCTAGCTGCTAAAATTACGGCAATATTAAGACGTAGCTATGACTTTGTATCTAATCATAATATCCTTGAATATCAAGGTGTACGCTTTAATTTAGATGATAATACAGTAAGTTTTCAATCTTCTCAAATGGAACTGAGTAAGAATGAGGCTAAGATCCTACGTTTACTTATGGAAAAGAAGGGGACCATTGTATCTCGAGATCGTTTAATGGAATATTTGTGGAAGACCGATTTTTATGTGGATGAAAATGCATTAAGTGTGAATGTGAATCGTTTGCGTAAAAAGTTAGAGAGTATTGGAATTTTAGATTTTATTCAAACAAAAAAAGGATTGGGATATAAGATATGAAGTTGTTTAGTCATTATTTAAAAGATCGAGCGTTCTTTATCACAATTTATGTTGTGAGTGTATTCGTCTGTTTATGTGTATTTAAACTCTATAATTTAGAACTTGAAGCTTTTACATATGCCTTTATGCTTTTATGTGTTTTGTTGGTGGTTTGTTTCTTTTGGGATTACCACAAATATTATAAGAAACACCAAACCTTAGTAACACTTCAATCCAATAGTAATATTTCTTTGTCTTGCGATCTTCAAGATTCTTCATTGATGGGAGAGGATTATCATAAAATCTTAGTGGCCTTGAAAGAGTATCATGATGAATATGTTATTTCTTCAGAAAATAAAATGCATGATCTAGAAGATTATTTTACGATGTGGGTGCATCAGGCTAAACTTCCCATTGCCGCTATGAAATTGTTGCTTGAAGATGAGAAATTGAGGCGTAGTGAAATCAAGTTACAACTCTTACGAATGGATCAATATACAGATATGGTTTTAGCCTATTTACGATTACATAGTACGCATACTGATTTCTTATTTAAAGAATTAGAATTGGATGATTTAATTCGACAATCGATTCGTCGCTTTTCTACAGAATTTATTCGTAAACACATTCAGTTGAGCTTTAAAGAAACTGGAGATGTGATTTTGAGTGATGAAAAGTGGCTTGTGTTTGTGTTGGAACAAATTCTTTCGAATAGTCTTAAATATACCAATGAAAATGGTTTGATATCTATATATATGAAGACTAAACATGTCTTAGTTATTGAAGATACGGGTATTGGTATTCGTGCAAGTGATTTAAATCGTGTGTTTGAAAAGGGATATACAGGCATGAATGGGCGTAGTGATAAAACGGCAAGTGGTCTAGGTCTATATTTATGTAAAAATATTCTGGATATGTTGAATCATAAAATAACGATTGAATCAAATGTTGGTAAAGGCACTCGAGTGATATTGGATCTTACGCATTTTGAAGGAAGAATTGAGTAATCTTACAATCTTGTAAGAATAGTGTTAGCTGAATCGATGGCTGCATTTTTGGATTCTTTGTAGAATTTTGGTGTACATGGAGGTAATGAATATGGCATTATTGGAAGTAAAAAATTTGAAAAAAGTATATACAACAAGATTTACTCAGAATCAAGTACAGGCATTGAGTAATGTGAATTTTAGTGTGAATAAAGGTGAATATGTCGCTATTATGGGAGAGTCTGGATCTGGTAAGACAACACTATTAAATATCTTGGCAGCTTTGGATAAACCAACAAGTGGACAAGTCTTATTACATGGTAAGGATATTACGCATATTTCAGAAAAGGAAATTGCGAACTTTCGCAGAGAACATTTAGGCTTTGTATTCCAAGATTTTAACTTATTAGATAATTTTAATAATCGCGACAATATTTTCTTGCCTTTGGTTTTAAGCAAGAAAAAATATCCAGAAATGAAAAAAAGATTGGATCCAATTGTCAAACAACTAGGGATTGAGAATATTTTAGATAAGTTTCCTTATGAAATCAGTGGTGGACAAAAGCAGCGCGTAGCTGTAGCTCGTGCCATCATCACAAATCCAGATCTAATTTTGGCTGATGAGCCAACGGGGGCATTGGATTCAAAGAGTACAGAGGAACTTTTACATTTGTTTGGAACCATCAATGCGAATCAACAAACAATTGTAATGGTAACCCATTCGACAAAGGCGGCAAGCCATGCTTCTCGCGTATTATTTATTAAGGATGGAAAGATCTTCCATGAAATTTATAAGGGAAATAAAAATTTAGATCAGATGTACCAATGTATTAGTGACACGTTGACATTATTAGCTACAGGTGGTGTGCATCATGAGTAGAGCTTTCTATTTAAATTTAGCTGTAGATAATTTGAAGAAGAATGCGCGTACCATCATTCCTTATATATTAACGAGTGTCTTAACGACAATGATGTTGTATATGGTTGTTTCTTTGGCAACTAATCCGCATTTAGATGAAATCGTAGGAGGAGCATCTATAAAGCAGTTATTAGGTTTTGGCATTGTGATTATTGAAATATTTGCGTTTATTTTCTTGTTCTATACCCATAGTTTCTTGATTAAAAGAAGACAAAAAGAATTCGCATTATTCTCTATATTAGGAATGGAAAAGAAACACTTAGCTCGCGTCTTGTTTTATGAGACATTAATAACTCTACTTGTTTCATTAATTTTAGGAATTGGATTAGGTATCTTATTAGATAAAGCGATGTTCTTAATAATTGCAAAAATGATTGGTGCAGATATTGTACTCGGCTTCTACTTTTCTTTTTTTGGCATGAGACAATGCGTTCTTGTGATTGGATTGATTTATGTATTGATCTATTTCTATTCTATGATTCGTATTCATATTTCAAGTCCGATTGAATTACTTCATTCCGATCATATGGGCGAAAAAGAGCCTAAGGCCAAATGGTTTCTTTCTATTATTGGTATTCTTTGTCTAGGTATTGGATACTATTTGTCAATTAGTACTAAAAATCCTTTAACCGCACTTTACGTCTTTTTTGTGGCTGTTGTGCTTGTCATTATTGGAACCTATTTATTATTTACTTCGATTTCGGTCACTTTCTTAAAACTAATGAAGAAAAACAAGAATTACTATTATAAGACGAATCACTTTATTAGTATTTCTGGCATGATGTATCGTATGAAACAAAATGCCGTAGGACTTGCGAATATTTGTATTCTTTCAACAATGGTTTTAGTGATGTTGTCTACAACCCTTAGCATGTGGACAAGTATTGATCGTGTTGTAGATTCACAATATCCAAGAGATTTTATTGGAACAGGATATGGGGAAGCTTCCAATATTGATTTTGATGAAATGAGTGAAGAATTGATTCGTATGGGCATTGTTCCAAAGAATCTTCTTGCGTATAAAGAGTTGAGTTATGCAGGGTATTTAAAGAATGGAACTTTGATTACAGATTACCAGAATGAGGGGATGAATGCCGTAAATGAAATTCAAGAATTTTATTGTCTTCCATTAAAGGATATTCAGGACTATGAAAACATGAAGGGGTCTTTAAAGCCAAATGAAATCTATGTGTATTCTAATGTAGAGAAGGTTAAGGAGAAGACTTTATCTTTATTTGGAAAAGAATATGTTGTAAAGAAACAATTGGATCATTTAAAGATGGATGAAAATAATCCAAATGTGACAGAGCATTATTATATTATTGTGGATTCAGAAAATACTTTAGAGAGGATGCAACAAGATCAATTGAATGTATATGATGATAATGCGAGTACAATATATGCAAGTTATTTATTTGATTGTGATGCGAATGATCGTAGGGTTATTGAAAAATTAACTCAGAATGGAAATATAAATAATTTTATTTGGACAAATAAATCAGATCAGAAACAAGGCTTGATTGAATTATATGCAGGCATCTTATTTATTGGAATCTTCTTAAGCTTCTTATTTATCATGGCAACCATTCTGATTATGTACTACAAACAAATTACAGAAGGCTATGAAGATAAGGATCGTTTTGAAATTATGCAAAAAGTGGGTCTAGAACAAAGTGATGTAAAGAAGGCTATTCATTCGCAGGTGTTGACGGTATTCTTTATGCCACTACTTGTTGCAGGACTTCATGTTTGTTTTGCGTATCCAATGATTGAAAAGCTACTTCATTTGTTGTTTGTGAGTGATGCATGGCTTTATGTTCGTACGACAATATTCTGTTTTGTGGCCTTTGCACTAGTCTACATTGTGATTTATGTATTAACTTCAAAAGTGTATTATGGAATCGTGAAAAGAAATGTTTAATTGGATATTAGGATTTATCTTGATTGGATTATGTATCTATATATATTATGTGAATCATCATGGAAATTAGTACTCGAATAGAGTACTATTTTTCTTAGGTGAGATATATGTTTATAAATGGATTTGATATCTTGTGGGATGAAATTGATGATTATGTGGCCGATATTAAAAGTATTCGAAGTATCGATCAATTCATGTTTACTAAGCCAGTAACTTTCTTTTGCGGCGAAAACGGAAGTGGTAAATCCACCTTATTAGAGGCTCTTGCGATTAAAAATGGTTTGAATCCAGAAGGTGGAACAAAAAACTATAATTTTTCTACGTATGATTCGTATTCTAGTTTGTATGAACATATGCGTTTGTGGCGTTCTAGAAAACCGGATTGGATGTATTTCTTGCGTGCAGAAAGCTTTTATAATGTTGCGACAAAAGAAATGGAATATAGTGGTGTTTTTTCTGAAAGATACCATGATCAATCGCATGGTCAGAGTTTCTTTTCTGTATTGATGAAACAAACGAATAAAAATGGACTTTATTTTTTGGATGAACCCGAAGCAGCCTTATCTTGTCAGAATCAATTGGCATTATTATACTTGATTGAGGAATGTGTGAAACAAAATTGCCAATTTATCATTGCGACACACTCACCTATATTATTAGGGTTTCCGGATGCACAAATCTTATCGTTTGATGAAGGTAAGGTAGAAGAAGTGGATTATAAATCAACGTCTAGCTATCAAACAATGAAATTATTTTTGGATCGGTATGATTATTTTGTGAAAGATATTCAAGAGAATAATGATGGAGGGATATTGTGATTAAATTAATTGCGATTGGTAAGAATAAAGATAAGGCGTTACAGTCTTTAGAGAAAGAATATATGAAGCGATTGTCGGCTTTTTGTAAGTTTAGCGAAATCGAAGTCAAGGATGAAGCAAATGAGCATATTTCTAGAGAAGCTGAAGTTTTATTGGTGAAAGAAAAAGAGGGAAATCGTGTTCTAGAAAAATTGTCGGATCAAGATTTTGTGGTATTGCTTGATCTTCATGGCAAGATGATTGATTCTGAGACGTTTGCGAAGAATTTGGATATGTGGCAAATGAAGTATTCAAATATTGTTTTTGTGATTGCGGGAAGTCTAGGACCAAGTGAAAAATTAGTTTCTAGAGCGAATTATCGTTGGAAATTATCGGATCTAACTTTTACTCATTTAATGACCCGTGTCTTGATGTTGGAACAGATTTATCGTGGTTTTATGATCAATAATGGTCGTAATTACCACAAGTAAGTGATGTAAGCGCTTTTTGTGAAATATTTTACTTGTGAAAAACTAGTCAATCAATTTATGTAGTGATATAATGGATGTGCAAAAAAATGACAGTAGGAGGAATATACATGACAAAGAGAACTGTTAAAGACCTTGATGTAGCTGGAAAAAAGGTCATCGTACGTTGTGATTTTAACGTGCCAAGAAAAGATGGTGTTATCACAGATGATAACCGTATCGTAATGGCTTTACCTACAATTAAATATTTAGTAGAAAACAAAGCTAAAGTTATTTTGATGTCTCACTTAGGAAAAGTTAAGACTGAAGAAGACAAAGCTAAAAACAACTTGGAATGCGTAGCCGTACGTTTACAAGAATTGTTACCAGATGTAAAAGTAACTTTCTGCCCAGTAACTCGTGGTGAAGAATTAGAAAACGCTGTAAATGCATTAGCTGATGGTGAAATCGTATTAATGCAAAATACTCGTTACGAAAAAGGCGAAAGCAAAAACGATCCTGAATTAGGTGCATATTGGGCTAGCTTAGGTGAAGTATTCGTTGAAGATGCATTCGGATCTGTTCACCGTGCTCACGCTTCTACTGTAGGTATCCCTACAAACATTAAAGAAAACGGATTAGGATTCTTAGTTGAAAAAGAAGTTACAATGTTAGGAAAAGCTGTTGATGAACCAGCTCACCCATTTGTAGCTATCATTGGTGGATCTAAAGTATCTAGTAAGATCGATGTTGTTGATAACTTATTGAAAAAAGCTGACAAAGTTATCATCGGTGGTGGAATGGCTTATACATTCTCTAAAGCTGTTGGTGGTTCAATCGGTACTTCATTAGTTGAAGATGACAAATTGGATTTAGCAAAAGAATATTTAGAAAAAGCTGGAGACAAATTAGTTCTTCCTGTAGATAACGTAATCGCTGATGCATTCAGTGAAGAAGCTAATACTAGTGTTGCTGATGCTGGACAAATTCCTGATGGATGGATGGGATTGGATATTGGTCCTAAATCTGTTGAATTGTTCAAAGAAACTTTAGCAGGTGCTAAAACTGTAGTATGGAATGGACCTATGGGTGTATTCGAAATGCCTAAATTCGCTAAAGGTACTGAAGAAGTATGTAAAGCTATCTCTGAATTACCAGAAGCTATTACAGTAATCGGTGGTGGAGACTCTGCTGCTGCTGCAAAACAATTAGGATATGCAGACAAATTCTCTCACGTTTCAACTGGTGGTGGAGCTAGTTTGGAATATATGGAAGGTAAAACATTACCTGGTATCGCTATTATCAGCGAAAAGTAATAAGGAGATGTACTTAAGATGAGAAAACCTATTATCGTTGGAAACTGGAAAATGAACAAAAACAACGCTGAAACAAAAGCTTTCTTCGAAGCTGTTGATGGTGTTGCTGCTAGTGAAAATGCTACTTATGGAATTGGATGTCCATTTACTGATTTAAGAACTGCATTGGATCACGCTAAAAACTTAGTTGTAGCTGCTGAAAACTGCCACTTTGAAGATAGTGGAGCTTTCACTGGTGAAGTTAGTGTTCCTATGTTAGAAGAAATGGGAGTTAAATATTGCATTATCGGTCACTCAGAACGTCGTGAAATGTTCGGTGATACTGATGAAACAGTAAACAAAAAAGCAAAACGTTTAATCAAAGCTGGAATTACTCCAATCTTATGTGTTGGTGAAACAGAAGCTGATTACGATGCTGGAAACTCAGAAAAAGTAATTCGTGAAGAATTAGCTGGTTCTTTAGCTGACTTATGTCCAAAATGTGTTGGTGAAATGGTAATTGCTTACGAACCAATCTGGGCTATCGGAACTGGAAAATCTGCTTCAGTTGAAATTGCTGAAAACTGCTGTAAGATCGTACGTGACCAAGTTAAGGTTATGTATGGAGAAGAAGCTGCTGAAAAAGTACGTATCCAATATGGTGGAAGTGTTAAACCTAACAACATCGTTGAATATATGGCTCAACCAGATATCGATGGTGCATTAATTGGTGGTGCTAGTTTGAAAGAAGATAGCTTCACAGAAATTATTGAAAAAACAAAATAATTGATGATTATCTAGGCCTCTTTGAGGCCTTTTATTTTTTAGCTATTTCTAACCGAAAATAAAATTTAGGGTTGTTTGTGAAGTGGTTTCGTGGTAAACTAATCATGAACTATTTTAAATGGGGGTAGAATAAAATGAACTTTGTAGAAAATAATGGTAAAAAAGTTGCAGCGATTCTATGTGTAGCATCTGCTTTCCCTGTTGTGGCAACAGTAGTTGCAGCTAAGGAAGAACCAGGATGGCATGGTGATCGCTATGTCAATGAAGATAAAACTGTAGCAAAAGGATGGCAAGAAATCGAAGGAAAATCTTACTATTTCTCAGAAGATGGAACAGTAAATTCTTCAAAGACTGAAGAAGCAACAACAGCTAGCGTTTCAAGTAACATTACAGGGGAAGTGAAAGAAACAGTAGCAACAGCTAGTCAAGAAGCTGTAAAAGAAGAAACAGAACAGAAAGCCGAAGAAGTAGTCGAAACTCCAGTAACTACAACTGAAGCAACAGATACAACTGAAACTCCAGCAGAAACAACTGCTCCAGAACAGACTGAGACTCCAGCTCCTGAACAGACTGTAACACCTGCTCCAGAACAAACTGAGACTCCAGCTCCTGAACAGACTGTAACACCTGCTCCAGAACAAACTGAGACTCCAGCTCCTGAGCAAAATGTAACACCTGCTCCAGAGCAAACAACTCCAGCTCCTGAACAGACTGTAACACCTGCTCCAGAGCAAACAACTCCAGCACCAGAAGTACAAGCTCCTGCAGAAACACCAGCAACTAGTTCTTTAGGACAAAGAATTTCTGCTGAAGCACAGAAATTAGTAGGTGTAACTGATGGATTATGGTGTACACAAGTTGTACAACAAGCTTTGGCAAATGCCGGTGTAAGTGATGCTTATCAATTATGGCCAGATCAATACGCAGGTCAATATGGATACTACACTAACGATCCTCAAGAAGGTGACTTATTGTACTATAACAATGGTGGACGTGGTGTTGACCACATCGCTATCTATATTGGAAATGGACAAGCTGTTCATGGAAACTACGAAGGTAAGACTGTAATTGCTAGTGCATATTTAAGCACAGCAGCATCTCCACAATTCATTCGTGTTGTTAGATAATTTTAAACTTTAAGCTTGGCTTTTTTAGCCAGGCTTTTTTTGTATAATAAGATTTTGTATTGTATAATATGAGGTAGTTTTGGAGGCAAAATATTATGAATGAAGCATATAAAAATCTTGTAGAGAGAAGAAGTGTAAGAAAATATAATAACAAAAAGGTGAGTCATGATTTGGTTGAAAAAATTATTTATGCCGGGCAATGTGCACCTAGTGGCATGAATCGTCAAATCTTTGCCTTTGTAGCTGTTGAGGATGAAGAATTAGTAAAAGAATTATCTAAAAAGAATGCAGAGGTTATGAATTCATCGGCGGACCCATTTTATGGTGCAAAAAGTTTGATTATTGTCTTCGCAGATACCCATGCACCCACATATTTATACGATGGAGCTTTGGCTATGGGGAATCTAATGAATGCTGCAAATGCCTTAGGTGTTGATTCATGTTGGATCCACCGTGCTAAAGAAGTGTTTGAAACAGAATATGGAAAAGAATTAAAGATCAAATGGGGAATACCAGAATCTTATGAAGGTATTGGACATTGTATTTTAGGCTATAGAGACGAAGAGCTTAAAAAGCGTGCTGAAAGAACGTCTAAGGTGGTTTATGCATAATATACGTATTGGACAAGCGGTAGATATTCATCAGCTTGTAGAGGGTAGTAAACTTATTTTGGGCGGAGTTGAGATTGAACATTCTAAAGGACTTTTAGGACATTCGGATGCCGATGTTTTAACACATGCGATTGGCGAAAGTATTTTAGGAGCCCTTGTACTAGGTGATTTAGGAAAACATTTTCCGGATACAGATCCTAAATATAAAGGTGCGAACAGTCTTGTCTTATTAGGACATATCTATGATATGATGGATGAAATGGGATATCAGATTGGTAATGTAGACGCGACTATTTTGGCTGAAAGACCTAAAATGGCACCACACATTATTTCTATGCGAACGAATATTTCAAATGTATTGCATTGTGACATAGAAGATGTTTCGATTAAGGCTACGCGTGGAGAAAAACTTGGCTTTGTAGGAAATGAAGAGGGCATTGTAAGCCTTAGTGTTTGTATATTGGAGAAAAAAGGATGAGAGTAGTAATTCAAAGGGCAAAGAGCGCAAAATGTACGGTAGATGGTCAAATAACAGGTCAAATTGATTATGGATATTGTATTTTTGTAGGATTCAATAATGAAGATACAAATGAAATTATTGATAAAATGATTCATAAGATTTTATTCTTGCGAATTTTTGAAGATGAAAATGGGAAGATGAATAAATCCATACAAGATGTAGAAGGAAGTATTCTTTCTATTTCTCAATTTACCTTATATGCGGATTGTAAAAAGGGAAATCGCCCAAGTTTTACAAATGCAGGTAAACCAGATTTAGCTACAACATTGTATGATCAATTCAATCAGAAACTACAAGAACAAGGTATGCATGTTGAAACAGGTATTTTTGGTGCTGATATGAAGATTGAATTATTGAATGATGGTCCAGTAACCATTGTATTGGATTCAAAGGAGTTATTTTAATGGAAATTATATATGGAAATACACTTGCGGATCGAATCAAGGCGGATATGAAACAAAAAATTGATGACATCCGTGCAGAAGGGGCAAGGCTACCATTATTAAGTGTTGTACTCGTTGGAAATGATCCGGCAAGTATATCTTATGTTCGTGGTAAAGAAAAGGCTTGTTCTTCTATTGGGATGCTTCAAAGAACAATTCGTTTAGATGAAAATGTATCGCAAAAAGAATTAAATGATGTGATTATGAGTTTGAACCTAGATTCTGAAGTTGATGGTATTTTAGTGCAAATGCCTTTACCTTCGCATTTAGATGAAACAGCAGCCTTAGAATTGATTGATCCACAAAAAGATGTAGATGGCTTACACCCCATGAATGCTGGTTGTTTACTTACGAATCGTCCAGGCTTTATTCCTTGTACGCCACAAGGTGTTATGGCTATGTTAGATTCCATTGGATGTAAAGATTTATCTGGTAAACGTGCTGTGGTCTGCGGAAGAAGTAACCTTGTAGGCAAACCAGTTGCCCTGTTGCTTCAAAATCGGAATGCGACAGTAACAATCGTTCATTCCAAAACACCGGATATTGAAAAGATTGCTTCACAAGCCGACATTTTAATTGTTGCGATGGGTGTTGCTCAAATGGTCAATGAAAATTGGGTAAAAGAAGGGGCTGTTGTTATTGATGTAGGTATCAATCGTGTCAATGGAAAACTTGTAGGGGATTGTGACTTTGAATCGGTTGCGAAAAAGGCAAGTTATGTAAGTCCAGTGCCAAAAGGTGTTGGTCCAATGACGGTTTGTATGTTATTATCGAATACGCTGGATGCATATCATATGCATGTGCAAGGAGAATAATTATGGAATATGGATTAAATGATATTGTAGAAATGAAAAAAGAGCATCCTTGTCATAAGTCCAATGAATGGAAAATTATTCGTATGGGTGCAGATATTCGAATTAAATGTTTAGGTTGTGGAGCCAGTGTTTTAATGCCTAGGCAAAAATTTGAAAAGAAATTAAAAAAAGTAATTCGACATGAAGAAGAATAGAGAGGATGTATTGAATTTATGCCATTAACAGCAGGAATCGTTGGTCTTCCAAACGTAGGAAAGTCAACTTTATTTAACGCTATCACAAAATCACAAGTAGAAGCCGCAAACTATCCGTTTGCGACAATTCAGCCCAATGTAGGTGTTGTAGAAGTACCAGACTATCGTATTGATCGCTTAGTTGAAATCTTCAATCCAAAAAAAACAATCTATACAACATTTGAATTTACAGATATTGCGGGATTAGTTAAGGGAGCAAGTCAAGGTGAAGGACTTGGTAACCAATTCTTATCAAACATTCGTTTAACAGATGCGATTTGTCACGTAGTTCGTTGTTTTGATAATCCAGATATCACACACGTTGAAAATAGTGTAGATCCAATTCGTGATATTGAAATTATTAATCTAGAATTAACTTTAGCGGATCTTCAGACAATTGAAAATCGTAGAAGTAAGATCGAACGTAAAGCTAAAACAAATAAGGATAAAGAATCATTGGATGAATTGGCTTTATTAGATCGTTTACAACCAATCTTAGAAGAAGGAAAACCAGCTCGTTCATTAGAGTTGAATGAAGATGAACAAATCTTGATGAAAGGCTATAACTTATTGACAGCTAAACCTATGATCTATGTTGCCAACTTAGATGATGAAGGGATCATGGATCCAGATTCATGTGCTTACTATAATCAAGTAAAAGAATATGCACAAAGCCAGAATAACCAGGTTGTTGCCTTATGTGCGCAAATGGAAGAAGAATTGTCTGGTTTAGATAAAGAAGAAAAAGATGCATTCTTAGAAGAATTAGGTGTTGAAACATCTGGTTTGGATCAATTGATTCAAAAGGCTTATGCCGTATTGGATCTATGTACATTCTTAACGGCTGGAGAAGATGAATGTCGTGCATGGACATTTAAAAAAGGCATGAAAGCACCGGATTGTGCAGGTGTTATCCACACAGATTTCAAGAAGGGATTTATTCGTGCTGAAGTATATCGTTTTGAAGATATCGATGAATTGGGTAGCGAATTAGCTATTAAAGAAGCAGGACGCTTGCGCCTAGAAGGAAAGGATTATGTCGTGCAAGATGGCGATGTAATGCACTTTAGATTTAATGTTTAATTTATCAAATATTATTTATCTTGTCATTGCCGTTGTTCTTTCCATGTCGATTCATGAAACGGCACATGGACTTGTGTCCTATTGGATGGGAGATCCTACGGCTAAGATGGAAGGTAGATTGAGCTTAAATCCTTTTAAACATGTTGACTGGATTGGACTTGTCTGTCTATTAGTATGTGGATTTGGTTGGGCAAAACCAGTACCCGTGGATGCACGTTACTACAAAGATGCGAAGACAGGAATCATATGGACAAGTTTTGCGGGTCCAATCGCAAACTTTCTATTAAGCTTTATTTGCGTATTCTTATTTTATGCACTCTATAAATTTGCTCCATATTTTATGATGTCTAGTGTAGGATATTTTATATCGAATACATTGACATATACAGGATTGATTTCAACTGGATTTGGCATTTTTAACTTGATTCCAGTACCACCATTAGATGGCTCAAAAGTATTGTTTTCGTTTTTACCCGACGATAAATACTATAAATTTATTGATGGTGCACCATGGATGAATCTATTATTTATCTTATTGATTTTTTCAGGCCTATTAGATCATCCGTTGGGTATGTTACGTTCAAATATGATTCAATTTTTTGAGATGATCGCAAAGATGATTTTAGGTTTCTAAAGTCATCTTTTTTAAAGCGTTTTCAGAAAAAACTTCATTTTACAGAAAATTAACATAAATTTAATATTGTTTTGACATTGTTTTTATTGCATAATAAAGGCGTCGCAATATGCGTAAAAATTGAAAATTAAATATTCATTTTATAAAGGAGTTCAAGATGGAAATAGTTACAATGGTCTTATCCCTATTAGGAGGCATTGCGTTATTTTTGTTCGGTATGTCATTAATGGGCGATGGACTAAAAAGCGTTGCCGGTAACAAGTTAGAAGCATTCTTGTACAAAATGACAAACACAAGCTTAAAAGGTGTTGCCTTAGGTGCAGGTGTTACTTCTGTTATTCAATCTAGTAGTGCTACGACAGTAATGGTCATTGGTTTTGTTAACTCAGGTATGATGAAACTAAGACAAGCTATCGGTATTATCATGGGTGCCAATATTGGTACAAGTATTACCGGTTGGATATTGTGTTTATCTTATGTTGGTGGTTCTAGTGGAATCGCAAGCTTATTTTCAACAGCTATGATCACAACATTGTTTGCGTTCATTGGTATTTGTTTAAAAACATTTGGAAAACGTACTACACATAAAAATGTTGGAAATATCATGCTTGGATTTGCGATTTTAATGACAGGTATGCAACAAATGAGTGGAGCCGTTTCGCCATTAAGAACAAACGAAACATTCATTAGTATGCTTACAATGTTCTCAAATCCAATCATGGGTATTCTTGTTGGTATTTTGTTTACTGCTGTTTTACAAAGTGCAAGTGCAGCGATTGGTATCTTACAAGCACTATCTATGACAGGCTCATTGACATTTGCGGCAGCCTTTCCAATTAACTTAGGAATTGGTATTGGTGCTGCATGTCCTGTTTTGATTTCTGCCTTAAGTGCAAATAAAAATGGTAAACGTACCGCATTAGAATATTTGATCAATGACTTATTTGGTATGATTATCTGGTCAATTCTATTCTATGGTTCAAATGTATTTATGCATTATAGCTTTGTGAATAAAGTTATGTCTCCAGTAAATATCGCATTAATGAATACAGCTATTCGTTGTGGAAATGTATTAGTATTATTTTGGTTCATTCCCCAAATTGAAAAATTATTGATGCGTATTGTCAAAGACAGTCCAGAAGATCTAGAAGAACAAGCTGACTTTGATTTACTAGAAGAACGTTTGATTCCGTATCCTGCTTTGGCGATTGCACAATGTCATCGTGTCATGAATGGTATGGCTAAAAAGGTGCGTAATAACGTGAATCGTTCAATGAACTTGATTAATGAGTTTAAACCAGAAAAATATGATAAAGTACATCGTAAAGAAAATTTGATTGATAAATATGAAGCACGTTTAGGTTCTTATTTAATGCAGCTGACAAAACAAGCATTAAATACAGAACAAACTCGACAAGCTTCTTTATATCTTCATACAATTAGTGACTTTGAAAGAATTGGAGATCACGCTGCAGATATTGCCGATATGTCAAAGAGTATTAATGAAAATCGTATGGCAATGTCAGATGCCGCTATGGATGAGTTAAACCTTGTTATGGAGGCTGTTCGTGAATCTATGAATATGACATATCATGCTTATTTAGAAGATGATTTAGCTTTGGCTCGACGCGTATCTCCATTAGGAATTGTCATTCGTGGACTTTGTGATGAAATGAAATTGCGCCACGTTGAACGTTTATCACAAGGAAACTGTGGCCTTGAAGAAGGTACAGTATTCAATGATTTATTAAATAGTTTAAACCGTATCGCTACACACTGTGCAAGTAGTATGGTGGCTTTGATTAAGATTCGTGAAAAAGATACAGATATTCATATTCACGATTCCAAAGTATATGCGATCGAAGGTGACGATTATAAAACAACATTGGCTGAGTACCATGAAAAATATGATCTTGGACAAAGAGAAGGTCGTATTGTCAGTATGGAAGATGAACAAGTTGAATAATGTAAATAAGGCCTGATGATTCAGGCCTTTGATGTATCTATTTTTATGTCACATATGTCTTGGATTGAAAAAGTCTTAAAATAAAGTTCTTCTAAAGGAATCCATCGTTGAATAAAATTGTTCAACATATTTGGGTTCCTTTTTTCAAGTCTTGAAAGTTGTTCTTGTTTATCTACAGTTAAGAAAACAGAATACGAATAATATCTTTGAAGATCTGAGTGCATCGAATAAGAACCTTCAATGACATTAAATGATTTATATGGAATTAAGTGAGCAGATTGTATTGACAAAGTTGAACAATTGAATTTACGCAGCTTTATATCTTCATGTTTGGATAGTGGAATCAAGACCTCTTGTTCAAATCGTTCATGATCTACATTTTCTCCAGGACTTTCAAGCCTTTCCTTTGTCCTTTGATGGGGTTGTAAGAAAAAGTCATCCATTTTAAATACGTTACAGTCATATATTTGTTTTAAAAGATTTGAAAGTGTAGTCTTACCCGAAGCACAACGCCCGTCGATTGAAATAATAGAAGGATGCTTGTTGTCGATATGCTTAAATAGTTTTAAGAAGGGGACGTACTTTTTATGTATTAAGCGATAAGATGGATGGTACAATTCATTGAATGTATTGGAATGATGAATGGCAGGATATCCATCTTCTTTCCATTTTAAAAGAGTTAGCTTAGCGTTGTTTAAAGAAAATGGAAGTTCCTTATTGGAAATCATATCGATAAGGATTTGAAGCTTTTCTTCAAGCTGTTCCTTGCCATTTTTTTCTCGTTGACTTGATAAAATAAATAAAGTACTTAGTGTATTAACGCTCAATCCATAATTTAAATGAAGACGAACATAATCCCCATCTAGATATTCAATGGAATTACATGTATCCAGTTTTGTATCGAGTTCTTGTTGGATCTGTTTTTGAACTGTGTCAGGATTTGAAAGTAAGTGTTCACACCCAAAACTGCTTTGGTATAAAAATTTCATTAAATCCTGTAGTTCTAGTTGTGGGTATGTTTGAAATTGGTTGAGTATATATGATTTTGTGTTCATAAAAATTATTTTATCACGTTCTTTAATTTTCTATTATAGATAAAAGTTATAACGGATGCATATTATTAAATATTATCAATAATTAATTAGAAATGATAAAATGATGACGTTGGAGGAAATTTACTAATGTTGAATATTAAATACGATATTGTGGGATCTTTTTTAAGACCACAGGAAATTAAAGAGGCCCGTGCTAAATTCAATAATAATGAAATCACATATGAACAATTGCGTGATGTAGAGGATGAACAAATCGCAAAATTAGTTGCGAAGGAAGTACAACATGGATTGAAGTTTGTGACAGATGGAGAATTCCGTCGTCGCTGGTGGCATTTAGATTGGTTAAAAGAATTTGATGGTTTTACGACAAAACATTTGGATAAATTTATTAATGGAAGAAACAATCATATTGAATTAGGTAGGATTGAAGGTAAGATTTCTTATGATCCAAATAAAGCACATAAAGAAATGTACGCATGGGATTTCTTGAAGAATGAGGCAAGTAAATATGGTGTAGAAGCCAAGAAGTGTATTTCTGGACCAAACATGATTTTGATTGATAATTTTTTACAGTTAGGTATCAAAGATACGCCATACTATGGAACAGATATTGAAGCAGTCATTGATGATATTGGATTGGCATATCAGGCAGCCATTCGTGATTTCTACAATCATGGATGTCGCTACATTCAAATTGATGATACTTCATGGACCTATATGATTGATGATACATTTGTATCAAAAGTAGAAGGTTTAGGTTATACAAAGGCACAAGTATTAGATTGGTTTGTGCGTGTTAGTACTAAGGCTTTAGAAAATCGTCCAGAAGATATGCAGATTGCGACACACTTCTGTAAAGGAAACTTCAAAGGAAATCCATTATTCCACGGATTTTATGATACGATTGCCAAGTCTGTTGCGAGCATTCCATACGATGGATATTTTGTAGAATATGATGATGCTCGTAGCGGAACATTTGATCCTTGGGCTGTTTTAAAAGGTACTGGCCGTACATTTGTAGCTGGCTTGATTTCTACAAAGCGTAAAGAATTAGAAGAGCATGATGCGATTAAGGCACGTTATGAACAAGCTAAAGCTGTAGTCGGTGAGAATATTGCACTTTCTCCACAATGTGGATTTGCCTCTGTTGAAGAAGGTAACTGCATTGATGAGGAAACACAATGGAAGAAAATTGATTTATTAGTATCTTGCCAAGACTTTATTTAAGAGGAATCGTTTGATTTCTCTTTTTTTTAAAAAAAAAGAACAAGCATTTACTTGTTCTTGTAGTATGAATTTAAAAAAAATTCTTTGAATTCTTTAAATGTACTATCTAAAATAGCTTGTCGAGCTTGTTCAGTTAAACGGATGATAAAGCGAAGATTATGTATAGAAGCAAGTTCGAAATACTTTGCGGATTCCGTACGATCTTGTGATTTCCATAGTCTTCTTAATTCACCAAGTGTGATATGAGATAGACAAGTAGGGCAATCACAACCTTCATCGATAATTTCATCGCTATCTCTATATTTTGATAGATTGATAGGACCATGCATTGTATACAATCTTCCATGTCTTGCCTCTCTTGTAGGAGCTACACAATCAAATGTGTCGGCACCATTTTCTGTACCAATCAAGATATCATCTGGATGAGACAATCCTAATAAGTGTCTTGGTTTATTTTCAGGGAGTTCTTCGTTACACCAAGTTAAGATATCACCTAGTGTTTCTTTAAGGAAAGCACCACCTAATCCATAACCATCAAAATCCATTTGAGCGTACTTTTTACAAGTTGATCTTCTTAGATCTTCCCAACGTCCACCTTGGATTACACCATATAAAGATTGATGGTAGCCTAAATCATCACAATGTTTCTTATGTTCATCAAGACTTCTCTTTGCCCAACGCTCAGTTCTTGCCAAGGATTCAACGTTATATTCGTATGTGTCGGCTAAAGAAGTTAATTCATCATAGGCCATATGAATATCGGCTCCAATGCGACATTGAATTTGCATACTTTCTTCTGGACCAATAAAATCTTCTTGACCTGTAAATGGATCGTGAAAGTGTACTCCATCTTCTGTTACGTGGGCCAAACGTTTTTCTTCTTCGGTATTCTTCATATTGTCTTCACGTTTCATGCTGACAACTTTTCCGCAGCCAGAACCTAAAGACATCACTTGAAATCCACCGGAATCCGTTAAGGTTGGACCGTTCCATTTTGACCATGCGGATAAACCTCCATTGGCGGCAATCTCAGGGGAAATGTTTCGTAAATGATATCCATTACTCAACATAGCTTGAGCATTAATACTTTTTAATTCTTCCATAGAAACAAAGCGAACTTCACCATGTGTTCCTACACACATGAATGCCGGCGTTTTAATGTCTCCATGAGGTGTATGTATAATTCCGGCTCTTCCTAAATGACCAGGAATTCTTTTTTCAATTTCAAAATAAAATTTATTGTCGTTCTTGTATTCCATAAATTCCTCCAACCCATTTATTCTATCACATATTAGCGGCGTCTTATATAGAAGATTATGCTGACTATAGCGATAATACCGGCAATATATCCAATGGATTGAATGTTAAGAAGATTAATGGTTTGTCCTCCAATAAAAGATCCTAATCCAATACCTAGATTAAAAATACCTGAGAAAATCGACATTGTTACAGAACTTGTATTTTCATCGATCGCCAATATCGTCTCTGATTGACAAGACAAGAACATATACAGCACACTATACACATATGGATACTGTACTTGGTTTTTTAATGCAATCTAAGAACAGTCGTCACTTCGATGCGGAGAGGTTCAATTTAGCACAACTCTTGTTGAAAACCCCATTTTTTCTTTCTATAATATATATCGGTGATAAAATGAAAAAAACAATTTGGATAGCAACGAGCAATGCTCATAAAGTCGAAGAGTTTCAGACGATGTTGAAGGATTGCCAAGTTAAATGCTTAAAAGATCTAGGTCATAAGATTGATATTGTAGAAGATGGTACAACATTTGAAGAGAATGCGCTAATTAAAGCTCGTACTTTATTTAATGAACTTCATGAACCTGTAATCAGTGATGATTCTGGTTTGGAAGTAGATGCGATGGATAAGAAGCCAGGTGTGTATTCAGCTCGTTTTTTAGGTGAAGACACAAGCTATGATATCAAGAATCAATATATTATAGATCAGGTAAAGGGAAAAACGCGTACGGCTCGTTATGTGTGTGTCATTGCCTATATTGATGAAGATGGAAAAGAACATGTATATCGTGGAGAGTGTGAAGGTTTGATTCATGATAAAATGGTTGGAACAAATGGCTTTGGATATGATCCAATCTTCTATTATCCTGAATTTAAGACAACACTTGCCAATGTGAGTGAAGAAAAGAAAAATAGTGTATCTCATAGAGGGGTTGCACTTGAGAAATTTTTAAAGGATTGGAGTAAATAATATGTTGCATGTAGTATTGTATGAACCTGAAATTCCCCAAAATACAGGAAATATCATTCGAACTTGTATGGCTACGGGTTCGCGTTTACATTTAATTGAACCATTGGGTTTTTCTTTGGATGAAAAGCATTTGCGTCGTTCAGGAATGGATTATATTAAGGATGCGGATATCCATATTCATAAAGATTGGGATGCGTTTGTGGCTGAAAATCCAAGTAAACACTATTATTTTATGACTCGTTATGGTAAAAAAGCACCGAGTGAATTTGATTTTACTAAAGAAGAGGGCGATGTTTATTTGGTTCTTGGAAAAGAAAGTACAGGTGTTGATAAAAAAATTCTTCAACATCATTTAGATACTTGTATGCGTTTGCCTATGGTCGCAAATGCGAGAAGTTTGAATTTGTCCAATTGTGCTGCCATTATCGTTTATGAAGTATTACGCCAACTTGATTATTCTGGACTAAGTACACATGAAGAACTTAAGGGAGAGGATTGGCTTGAAAATCTTAAGATTGATTGATCGTTATGTAGATTCGTTTGAAAAGCGAATCTTTATTTTTGTTATATTTATAACAATGTATTGGTTGTGGCAGAATATTTGGCAGTTATTATTATTTTATAAAGTATATTTTATAGCTGATTATGAAAGCTTGTTCAATTTGCAGGCGCATCTATCCAATTATGAATCGAGTGTTTTGATTCGTATTATATATTATGTGATTTCAAATCCATCATTGAACATGGCTGGTCTTGTTAGTTGTATAAAATTGATAGACATAATGGGGATTGTAGGATTGCTGATTTTGGCTCAAAAATATCAAATTATTATCATTTTAAATGTATTTAAATACATTTGGTGTACCATTTGGATTGTAAAAGGTATGAATGCTGCAAGTGTATATTTGGTAATAAATTGTTTAAAATGGCTTTCAATAGGCGGTTTGATCTTTGTTGGTATAGTGATTCTTCAATGGCTTTTTGGCTTGGTACGTATAATCTTAGAACACGATAGATTTGTTCACAATTTGTAGACAACGTTATACATGTTATAAATTATGTACAATTTTTTACAAAATCACATAATTTACCATAATTTATATCGAGATGCTTTATATAAAGGTTATTAAGAAATATTTAAGAAATTAATTACTAAAAAGTGCAAATGATTTTTTTGCGAAAATTTGCAACAAAAATTAAATCTTGTTAAACTTCAGTTGTTGCAACGAAGAGGTGATATGATGAATTTTATCGAAAAGCACAGTAAAATTTTAGCCGTAAGCCTATGTCTATTGACTTCTGGACCAATTGTTTCGACAATGTATGCTAAAGAAGTTCAACCAGGATGGCATGGTGAAGGCGCAGATCGTTATTATGTTTTAAAATCAAATCGTCAGACAGCTACTGGTTTAACAAAAATCGATAAGGAACTTTATTATTTTAATAATAAAGGAGAAATGCAGTTTGGATGGCAGACTGTTTCAGATGAAACTTACTATTTCCAACAAGACGGAACTGCTGCAACAGGTTCTGTAACTATTCAGGGTAGTGAGTATCATTTCCAAAAAGAAGGTGTCCTTCTTCATGGTTGGAGTAATGATGGTAAATCATACTACGATGAAAAAGGAAACAAAACTTCAACAAACTGGGTTGAAGAAAATGGTTCAAAATATTATTTTGATGCCGATGGAAATTGTGTAACAGGATGGCAGGAAATCGATGGCCAGAAGTATTTCTTTGGTGAAGATGGAAAGATGGCTACAGGTCAATTTGATGTAGACGGAAAAACATATTTCACTCAAGAAGACGGTACTTTCCGTACAGGATGGCAAGAGATCAACGGTCAAAGATTGTATTATGCAGAAAATGGTGAAGTAACTAAGAATCAAATCGTTGAAATCGAAGGTGTTAAATATGCGTTCGATGAAAATGGTAATTTGATTAAAAATGCCGAAAAAGATGGATATAAGATTGATGAAAATGGTGTTGCGACTGAAGTAACCCCTTCTGAGGAAACAACTCCAACTCAAGATACAACGACTCAATCTCAGACTCAGGCTCCAGCACAAACAACTACTCAAAGTGCTCCAGCTCAAAGTACAACAACTACAACACAAGCGCCAGCACAGACATCGACTCCTAGTGCTCCAGCTAATAATTATGTAGCCCCAACCCCAAGTGTGAACAGTTCAGCAATCGCTGCTGCTGCATTAGCACAAGTAGGAGCTACACAAGATTGTACAATGTTAGTAACAAACGCTTTGAGAGCTGTAGGAATTAATTTCCACGGTTGGCCAGAAGATTATTTGAGTCTTGGTACAATCACATCAAGTCCAGTTGCAGGTGACATTATTGTTTATTCAGGACATGTCGCTATTTACATTGGAAACGGACAAGCAGTTCATGGTGGATGGTACGGAAGCCAGACTGTTGTAGCAAGCGTTTCTTGTGACAAGGCATTAATTGGATACGTTCACGTAGGCTAGATTGAATTCTAGCCTTTTTTTTTTGCTTTTGTGGTAGAATTATTAATATATTTTCAAGGAGGTTTACTTATGAACTATATACAAACGCAAAAATTTAGTGATGTTTATGTTTCTTGTAAAACCATGATGCCTTTTCATCGAAATACAATTAGTGCCTTAAACGTGCTTGTGTATATGATGAAGGCGAAAACGCAGAAAATGAATTCGAAACAAAAATTAGCTTCTACCTTAAATCGTGCTTATGGAACAAAGGTGTCTTACGGTTTAACATCTTATGGAGATCTTGTTCAACTCGATGTTCGTTTTCAGTTTGTCCGTCCAGACTGGATTGAAGATAAATGTTATTTAGATAAAATTAAAGATATTATGGATGAAGTTCTGTTTCATTCTGTATTGGATGAGGAAAACTTTAAGGAATCTGTGTATTTATTAAAAAATAGATTATTGGCACAAATGGATGATCCTGCTAATTTATCATGTATGTATGCCTTTGATATGGCACATGATAAACATTCCATTTCAATTCCAGTGCAGGGAAGTTTAAAAGATTTAGAGACACTTACTTTAGACGATGTGAAAAAAGTCTATACGCTATATATGGAAATGGCAAAACACTTCTATATCTGTGGTTATGTAACGGATGAATTGTATGATTATATTGATGGTTTAGATTCACATTGTGCTTTTATATCAGAAAGAACATTGCTTCCTGTAGTAGAAACAAGCTATAAAACGTTTGAAAAGGATATTGCGCAAACTTGTATTTCGCAAGTCTATTCGACAGGTGTTGATATTTCAAGTTCGGATTATGAGGCTGAACTCCTTTTAAATAGTATTTTGGGGCAAAGCCAGAAGAATTTAATGTTTGATGAAATTCGTGAAAAGAATAGTCTTTGTTATTCTATAAGCTCTTCTATTATTCGCTTTGATGGAGCTTTATTAATTCATACGGGTGTGAATCGTAAGGATGTCACAAAAGTATTAAATTTGATAGAAACACAAATAGATCGATTATTGAATATGGATTATGATGATCGATATTTAGAAATCGCAAAGATGGACTATAAGGACCGTATTATTAGTGGATTAGATCATGCTCAATCTTTGATTGCGCAAGCTTTTTTAGATGATCTTTTACATCGCCAGCTCACGCCTGAGCAAAGAATTGAGAGAATTATGAAGGTGACAAAGGAAGATATTTCACGTGTTGCTTTACGATTGAATTTGGCTTCAGTGGCCATTGTTGCGGAGAAAGAAAATGAATTATAATTTGGATATTAAAAAAGAAACATTGTCGAATGGTTTACAGGTGATTCTTGTTCATAAACCAGATTATCAAAAATCACTATTTCTTTTAGGAGCTAAAGTAGGTGGATTTGATATTCATCAAAGAGTAGATGGGCAAGTGATTAGACATAAGAGTGGGATTGCGCACTATTTAGAGCATCAAATGTTTTATTTGGATGGAGAAGATGTAAGTGATTTATTTGCGAACTTACAGTGTTCTACAAATGCATACACTTCTTATACAGAAACGGCATTTTATTTTTCGACTACGGCGGATGTGAAAAAGCCATTAAAACTTTTATTGGATTTTGTCGAAAATTTAGATGTGACAAATGAAACGATTGAAAAAGAAAAGGGGATTATTCTTAGTGAATATGATATGTATCAACAATCGCCTGAACAACGTCTTTTTAAAGAAACTTTGATTTCTTTATTTCAATATCATCCAATGAAAGTGGATGTACTCGGTTCAAAAGAAGATATTCAAGATATGAGCATGGAGGATTTAAAACAATTTTATGCATTAAATTATGATCCTAGTAAATTGTGCCTTGTGGGTGTAACTGGAAAAGATACAAATGAAATCATGGATTGGATCAAGGAATGTCAAAAAGATGTGTTGAGTAAGTTAAATAAAAAGATTGAGCGTGTCTTTAAGGAAGAGCCAAAGGAAGTAAATCGCAAAGAGTATGTCGATCACATGGATATTCATCAGCCATTTGTATGTGTTGGCTATAAGATGGATGCTTGCAAGACAAAGGCAGAAGCATTCGAAAAAGATTTTGCAGTGAATATGTGGTTAGATTCTATTATGGGGCCTTTAAATCCTAAATTTCAAGCATGGCTAGATCAAAGAATCTTTACACAGTTTGTAGGTGCAGAAGCGGACTTTACTTTGGATCATAGTTACATCTTGTTTTATGCTCAAACAGTAAATCCAAATGCCTTTATTGAACTTGTAAATGAGCTTGTACAGAATACGTCGATTTCTGATGAAGACTATCAGTCGTTGCATGCACAGGCAATCGCAAATAATTTGCGTGGCTTAGATCATTTTGATGGCTTGGCCAATGATTTACTTCGAAGTCACTTTGAGGAGTACGACTATATAGAGAATTTAAATAGCATTCAAAATATGAAAATTGAGCAGGTACATGCCTATATTAAGGATTTGGATTTCTCACATTCTTGTGTGACAAAAATTCTTCCGAATGACTCTATCTGATCTAATTTGTGTTTTTTTAATCGAATTAGAGGGGAAAAACACATGTAAAACGCATAAAAAGACGACCTATAGATAAGATAGGTCGTTTGTTTTATATGTGACATATTTGTAGAATACCATTGAAGAAGGATGGTGATAAATATGGTGGTCAGAATTGAAGGAGGATAATCAATTATGAATGCGTTTAGTATCGTGGGTAAAATTACGGACATGCCAATGTTAAAGGAGACAAGCAATGGATTAAAGACTTGTGAGCTTCCAATTCGAGTGCAGCGTAATTTTCCAAATTCAGAAGGTGTTTATGAAAGTGATGATGTGGTCGTTGAAGTATGGCGAGGTCTTGCAGAAACTGTAAGTGCTTCGTGTAAGATTGGAGATTATGTAGGAATTAATGGTCGTATTCATTCGCGTAAATACCAGAAGGATGACAGGGTATATCTAAACTATGGCTTTGTAGCTGAAAAAGTTGATTTTCTACGTTGATCAACAGATAAAATACATGAATTAAGAAAACACATCCACAAAAAAAGAAGCGATCCATTCGCTTCTTTCTTGTTCTATGCCTAAGATTAACGGTTGTAGAATTCTACTACTAACAATTCGTTGATTTCTTGAGCTGTGAATAGTTCTTTACGTTCTGGGTAACGAACATAAGTACCTTTCTTAGCATCTTTGTTTACTTCAACAAAATCAACAGTTGCTGTTGCAGCTTCTAAAGCCTCGTTGATTACGCTTAAGTTTTTAGCGCGTTCACGAATTTCGATAACTTGTCCTGGTTTTACTTGGAAACTAGGGATATCTACTTTTTTACCATCTACTAATACGTGTCCGTGGTTTACTAACTGACGGCTAGCACGACGAGTACGTGCAAATCCCATACGATAAACGATGTTATCTAAACGAGATTCCAACATTACTAAGAAGTTTTCACCAGCAGAACCAGCTTTTTTACTTGCTTTTAAGTAAGTGTTGTAGAATTGTTTTTCACTTAATTGGTAAGTGTGACGAATTCTTTGTTTTTCCTGTAATTGGATACCGTAGTTTGTTAATTTTGGACGACGAGCATTTCCGTGTTGTCCTGGAATTGTGTTACGACGAGTTAATTCTTCACCAGTTTCTAATACTGAGAATCCAAGACGGCGTGACTTCTTCCAAACGCTTCCTGTGTTTCTTGACATAATTTTTCCTCCTATTGTTTTATATCATCCACAAAACAATAACAGTACAAATCTTTAAAGGTTGTGTTGACAATGATATTTTCCGCTATCAGCTATTAGCTTACTCATATCGCTTAATAAGGCTGCAACGCATATCCTTTAACTTTGTATGCTGCTATCAATTTATGCCTATGTATCATATCAAAGAACATTAATAAAATCAAGAAAATGATGCAATGATTTTGAACTTTTGCTATAATAAGAATGGTTTGCAAGGAGGTACCACTATGGATAGTGTTTTGAATTTCTTTCGATCAGTATACGTGTTCATTCGAAATCAACTTTCTGTGACTGTAATTATCTATCTTTGTATAGCAATTCTAGTCTTGATTTTGATTTGGATCATTATGCGTATGATCAAACGTAAAAAGGCGTCGAAACGACTTTCAGATCTTGAAATCGAAATGAATGAAATTCGTAACAATTCCTTGGCCTACAAATTCAACAAAGCATCGGCATTCGCAAGAGTGAATGATGACATCATGGATAAAGTGAAAAGCTTGACTCCAAAATATGATACTTGTCAAAAAAACTTAAGTGCTTGTGATGATTTGTTTAATGAAGCAGATGATTATGTTTCTAGACATTGTCTTCGCAAATCTATGCGAGCTATGGACGATTTAGAAACAATGATGGACGAGACAAAAGAAAGAATTCGTATCGTTACTCAGTCATTAGATCACATCTTGGCTCGTGAAACAGAGGTTCGTGAATCGGCAAATGCTTTAAAAGAGCGTTTCCGCAATGTGAAAACTGTTTACCAAGATAATCGTTCTTCATTTTATGGATCTGTTAATTATGTAGATTCATGCTTAGAGGAAATTGAAAATGAATTCTCTAATTTTGAAGAGTGGATGTTTGCTTCAGAATTTAACAAGGCAAAGGAAGAACAAGAAAAAATCTCAAAAATGGTGGATGAGATTAGCTCTAAAATTGCAGCCTTCCCTGGACTCTATGAAAAGGCCAAAAATGTATTGCCTCGTGCAATTAACGAAGTTCGTTTGCACATTAAGGAATTACAGGAAAAAGATATCGACTTATCTTATTTAGAACCAGAAGAAAAATTAACAACCATTCAAAGTGCTTTGTCTAGTTCAATTGATCAATTGGATGCAGGTGAATTTGAAATGGCACAAGAAAACTTGGAAATCATTGGAGATCACATTCTAGCATTACAAGATGATGTAACGAATGAAAAAGAAGCTTATGATGAAATCCATGTAAGTCTTCAATCTAATTTAGATCTAGTTAATGTCATTGGTCAGGAACTTGAGGAAATTATGGCGCTTTATGCCAATATTAAAGATCGTTTTGGTCTAGAAGATTGGACACACCGCTTCTCTTTGGCACAAATCCAAATGGAAGATTTATCAAATCGTCGTGATGAAATTCAAAAAGAATTGAAGCAAAATCAACGTCCTAGCGTAGATGTAGTTCATGGTTATCGTAAATTTTCAGAAGATGTTAATGAATTCCACGATCAAGTCAAGGATATGAAAGAGATGTTAGTGGGAGCAAGCAGTGATGAATCACGTGCTAAAAAACAATTGACAAAATTACAATTGATTTTAAATGAAGTACGTTTAAATACAGTAACACGTCATTTGCCTAGTATCTCATCTCAATTTTCTGCAGATTTAAAAGAAGGCGAACGCTTGATTCAACGTGTTCGTGTAGTGTTGGATCACTCACCATTAGATGTACAAACATTAAATGCAGATTTGCAGGATGCCATCGACTTTGTATATAAGTTATACAATAACGCAAACAATTTAGTCGGTGTTGCCGTTATGGTAGAAAATGCGATTGTGTTTGGTAACCGTTTCCGTAGTACGCATGCACAAATGGATTCGGATTTAACTCGTGCTGAGTTATGTTTCCAAAATGGAGAATATACTCGTGCACTTAAGATTGCAATCCAAGCAATCGAAAACATGCACCCAGGAATTTATGAGAAGTTAATAGCTCAAAAAGATCCTGCAGTCATGAACCAGGTGCAGTAATGATTTATTTTGATAATGCTTCGACAACCTCTGTACGTACAGAGGTTCGTCGTGTTTATGGGCAAATGTTAGAAACTTGTTATGGCAACCCAGATAGTTTGCATGCGGCTGGTCGCCAGGCAAGTTCGCTCATGGAAAAAAGTCGATCAAATATTGCTTCTATGCTTCATGTAGATCCAAGCGAAATTATCTTTACATCAGCTGCAAGTGAATCAAACACTTTAGCTATTGTAGGATATGCCTTGGCCAATGAACATCGAGGTCATCATGTACTCACAAGCAATGTCGAACATTCGAGTGTTCGTCATGCGATGGAGTTTTTGAAGCGTTTCGGATTTGAAGTTGAATTTCTTCCAATTAATGAAGAGGGAATTGTTACACCAGAATGTTTAAAATCTCATATGCGTAAAGATACGATTTTAGTATCGATTATGCATGTGAATAATGAAATGGGAGCTATCAACCCTATTTTAGAACTAGAAAAAATTGTACACCAAAATCCAACGTGTGTATTTCATGTGGATTGTGTACAGAGTTTTTCAAAAATTGATATTCCTTTTGAAAAACTAGATATGGCTACGATCTCTGCACATAAGATTCATGGTCTAAAGGGTAGTGCCATTTTAATGAAGAAAAAGAAGATTCAACTTGTTCCAATTATTCAAGGTGGACAACAGGAACAAGGACTTCGTGGTGGAACAGAGAATGCACCGACGAATATTGTTTTGGCAAAGACAATTCGTTTGGCTCTAGAGGAACAATCACAGGCTTATGATCATGTTTTAAAAATCAATAAATATTTGCGTGAAGAATTAGCTAAAATCAATGGTGCGCATATACATTCGCCAAAAGATGCGATTCCTTATATTCTTAATATTTCATTTGATCAAATCACAAGTGAAGTCTTATTGAATGCTTTGGATCAAAAGGGGATTTGTGTATCCGCAAAAAGTACTTGTTCATCACAAAACACGAATGCTTCTGAAGTGTTATTGGCTATGCACAAGTCAGAATTTGATGCGACACATGGAATTCGTTTATCTTTTTCTTATGAGAATACTTTGGAAGAGGCAAAATATTTTATAGAAACATGTAAGGAGATTATAGAGAATTATGGCTTATCGTTATAATCATATCTTAATTCGTTATGGCGAACTGAGTTTAAAAGGAAAAAACCGTAACAACTTTATTAAGGCGCTTTATGACAATGTTCGTAAAGCTTTAAAAGCATTCCCAACATTAGAATTTGAAAAACAACACGACCGTATGTATATTTATCTTCATGATGAAGATTCTAAGCAGGTTAGTGATATTTTAGCTAAAGTTTTTGGAATATCTTCCTTCTCATTAGCTATTAAAGTGGAACCAGATTTAGATCAAATCATTGATGCTTGTTATGAATCTTTAGATTTAACAACACCAAAAACATTTAAGGTAGCTGCACGTCGTAGTGATAAATTATTCCCATATGTTTCAGACGATATTAATCGTAGGGTTGCAACTAAGATTTTAAAGAACAGTGACTGGAAAGTGGATGTTCATAATCCGGATGTAAAAATTGTTGTTGAAGTTCATCAAGATGCAGCCTATATTATGACAGATCGTATTCAAGGTGCGGGTGGATATCCAGTGGGTGTTGGCGGAAAGGCCATGGTTTTATTAAGTGGTGGAATTGATTCTCCAGTTGCCTGCTATTTAATGATGAAACGTGGTGTACACATAGAATGTATTCATTATGCTTCACCTCCATATACTTCACAAAATGCACAAGAAAAAGTAATGGAACTAGCTAGACTTGTATCTGGTTATCAAGGTGATGTTTTAGTTCATGTTGTTCCATTCACAGATCTTCAATTGGCAATCTATCAAAATGCGGATGAAAGTTATGCGATCACATTGATGCGTCGTATGATGATGCGTATTGCGACAGGGCTAGCTAAGAAAAGACATGCGCAAGCTATCGCAACAGGTGAATCGATTGGACAGGTCGCAAGTCAAACTTTAGAGAGCATGCTCGCAATCAATGATGTCACAAATATGCCGATTATTCGTCCAGTGGTCTGTATGGATAAAGTTGAAATTATTGATCTTTCTAAAAAGATTGGAACATATGAAACAAGTATTCTTCCTTATGAAGATTGTTGTACGATTTTTACACCAAAGAATCCAGTTACTAAACCTCGTGTGGATAAGTGTGAAAAATATGAGGCAAAATGGGACTTTGACAAGATGGTACAAGATTGCATAGATAATACAGAAGATATTTGGGTACATCCAGTTAAGGTTGAAGAAGATTTATTCTAAGAGAAGTGAAAGATAGCACTTCTCTTTTTCTTTTATGTTATAATCTTTTTATGTTGATATGTCCGGTGTGTAAAAAGAAACTAATAAAAGAAAATAAAACATTTCGATGCGAAAATAATCATTCTTTTGATTGTGCTAAACAAGGTTATGTGAACTTATCACGTAAGCAGACAAAGAATCATGGGGACAATGCTTTAATGGTCAAAGCGCGTACGGATTTTTTAGAAAAAGATTATTATGATTTTATGCGTCAATATGTAAAGAGAAAAGCTAATGGATCTATTTATTTGGATGCAGGTTGTGGTCAAGGTTACTATACAAAAGAGATAGGGACGAACTTTGAACATAGTTATGGGATTGATTTGAGTAAGGAAGCAATTCTTCATGCGTCTAAACAAGATAAACATACGCAATATATTGTGGGTAGTTTATTTGATATGCCTTTTTTAGATGAGAGCATAGATTGTGTTACAAGTATTTTTGTGCCTTTAGGCCAAGATGAAATCTATCGTATACTAAAAGAAAATGGATATTGGATCGTAGTAGGTCCGGGTCCTAAGCATTGTTTTGAATTAAAAGAAGTATTGTATGACACACCATACGAAAATGAAATGCCTGAAATACTAGAACAATATGAATTGGTAAACCAGGAAATTATTCAGGAAAAAAAGATGGTAGATGATGTATGGTCTTTACTGGAAATGACACCATATCGATATAAAACGAGTCAAGCTGGACTTGATCGTGTAAAACAATTAGAAAGGTTAGAGGTTACGTTTGAGTTTGTCGTAACTGTGTATAAAAAATATGAAAACAAAAGTAAAAAAATGGGGAATTAATGGTGAGGGAATTGCGTTCCATGAAGGAAAGCCAGTATTTATTGAAAATGCCATTCCGAACGAAGTTATTGAATTTGATATTAAAAGTGATGAAGGTACTTATTTAGTTGGAGAATTAACTCGTTTAGTTGAACAGAGTTCAAAGCGTCGCTACCCACTTTGCCCAATTTGGAAAGAGTGTGGTGGATGTGCTTTGATGCACGTAAAGTATCCAGCACAATGCAAGATGAAAGAGGGTAATTTAAAAGAGACACTGATTAAGTATGCGGATTATAATGGTCGCATTTTACCAATTTTAAAGAATCCTGAGCCATTGTCATATCGTAATAGCTGCAAACTTCCTTTTGGTGAAGAATATGGGGAGTTATATACAGGAATGTATGAGCGTGATACAAACCATTTCCAAAAGATGGAAAGGTGTTATGTGCATTCAAAATTGTTGGAACAAACGCGTCAGGAAGTTTTAAAAATTATGAATGAGCATCATTTAAAGATGTATGATGATAAAAAGAAAACGGGTTATCGTACATTGGTGATGAAAGAATTTGATTCTAAGATTCAAATTATTTTTGTGACGGGAAAAGAAGATTTAAGTGAAGAATTTATTCATGATGTGACTCAGCTAGAGGGTGTTGTTTCAATCTGGCAAAGTGTAAAAACAGAAACAAAGCGTGAAGTATTTGGAGATATGCGTTTTATTTGGGGAGAAGAAAAGATGCATCTTCGATTAGAAGATATTCAATTATCTTTACTTCCAAGATCTTTCTTCCAGTTAAACACGAAACAATCCGTGAATCTTTATAATGTGGTTAAAGATTGGATGCCAAGATCAAAGACTACGGTTGAAGCCTATAGTGGTATTGGTGCCATCAGTTTATTTGTGAAAGATAAGGCACAAGAAATTATTGGTGTTGAATCCATTCAGGATGCGGTTGATAATGCCAATGAAAATGCGATGTTAAATCATGCAGACAATGTATCTTTCATTTGTGAAGATGCGGGTAGTGCCTTAGCACATTTAGTGCAAGAAAAAGTAGTGGATACATTGATTGTGGATCCACCTCGTTCTGGTTTGGATGATACAATGAAGGAAACTATTTTAAAATCAAAGATCAAAACGATGATCTATGTATCTTGTAACCCAGCTACTTTGGCTAAAGATTTAGGCGTATTAAAGAAAGAGTATCGTATTGTAAAGATTCAACCAGTCGATATGTTTAGTCAAACTCCACATGTGGAGACGGTCTGTTTGATGTCTAGGAAACAGAAATAAATAGCGAAAAGTAACGTATTTACGGGCTTTTTTGAGATTAGGCAATAACTCATGAAAGTCCGTATTTCTTATATTGAAACATATCTACTGTAAAAACGGTCAGAGGGTTTAGGCTGTGGATTAGATGTTATGGAAGGAGTGAAGAAACAATGAAATTTGAAAGTCCGATGTTGGTAGTGGCCGATATTAATAAATCAGTACAGTTTTATAAAGAGCTCTTTGGACTAGAGGTTGTTTTGGATTTTGGAGCAAATAAAACATTGACTGGTGGTCTGGCCCTTCAGACACTTGAAACATATAAAGAGTTCATAGGAAAAGACGATATTTCTTTTGGCGGTAATAACTTCGAAATCTATTTTGAAGAGGATGATTTCGATGCGTTTGCTATGAAACTGAAAGATTATGATATTGATTATGTACATCCGATTATTGAGCATTCATGGGGACAGCGAGTTGTTCGTTTGTATGACCCAGACAAACATATTATTGAGGTTGGAGAAAATATAAAGATGGTATGCAAGAGATTCATCAACACAGGGATGACTGTTGAACAGGTTGCTAAGCGTATGGATGTGCCTATTGATTATGTAAATGCGTGTTTAAAATAGAGGGAAAATTATGAGCAAATATGATGCACTATGGAAATATGATGGTCGAATATAAACTTCCAATTATTACAGTCAATCCAGATGGATCTTTACGTGGTAAAGGTGGTTTATTGGAAGATGAAGCGGTTGAATTCGCAAAAATGTTAGATGCAGCAGGCATTGATATGATTCAAGTGGCTCAAGCTAACCACACAGGAAACATGGGTGATACAATTCCTCCTATGGGTGCTGTTCCTTATAACTGGACTTTACCAGCTTGTGAAAAAGTGAAAGCCGTTGTTTCTTGTCCTATCGCAACTGTTGGTCGTGTTGTCAGTGTTGAAGCTGGTGAAAAGATTCTAGAAGATGGTACGGCAGATATCATTGGATATGGAAGAAGTTTATTAACAGATCCAGATAATGCCAATAAAGTGGAAAAAGGTGAATGCATTCGTGAATGCTTGAACTGTAATAAAGGTTGTGTAGATGCCATCCAATCTCGTCGTTACTTAAGCTGTGTTTTAAATGCCGAAAATGGAGATGAAGAAACAATCTTCATTCAACCATGTACAGAAACTAAGAATGTCGCAATCGTAGGTGCTGGTCTTGCGGGATTAGAAGCGGCTCGTGTAGCATATAAACGAGGACGTACAGTGACTGTATTTGAAAAATCAGATCGTTTAGGTGGACAAATCAATATTGCTTCAGTTCCACCAAGAAAAGATGAAATCTGACGTTCTGTACAATACTATGAAAAATTCTTGCCTGGTAAAGTGGACATTCAATTAAACCATGAACCAGCAATGGATGAATTGAATGGATTTGATCATGTTATCTTGGCAATTGGTGCTCACAATATGGATCTTCTTATACCAGTAGAAAATTCAAATGTAGTATCAAGCTGGGATATCTTGAATGGTCAAGAAGTATCTGGTAAATGTGTTGTTTTAGGTGGAGGTTTAGTAGGTGATGAAACCGCTGAATATTTGGCAAATAAAGGTCTAGAAGTTTCAATTGTAGAAATGATGGATAAAATTGCAGCACAAGAATCTGAAACTGTATTGCCATTGATGGAAGCTGATTTTAAAGAACATAATGTTCAAAAATTTGTGAATACACGTGTTAGTGAAATTAAAAATAATGTAATCTATGCAGTGAATACAAAAGATGAAACAAATGTTGAAATAACAGCGGATACAATTGTAAATGCATTAGGTTCTAAAAAGAATGTATTTGATGATAGTAAGTTAACTGTTCCATTCACTTATGTAGGAGACTGTAGTGGTGAAAGAACAGCAGATATCGCAAGTGCTATTCGTACAGGATATAAGGCTGCCAATGAAATCTAAGAGGGTGTGAAAACACCTTCTTTTTTTTGATACAATAAATGACCGTAGTTCATAAATGTATAAATCATATATGATATATATCTCAAAACGGTATAAAAATAATGACCATAGTTCATAAATATTTACACATTTAAGAATTTGTCTATTAAAAACTCATTTTTAAAGAACTAGAATGAAACTATAAATGAAAAGGGAGGAAGAGTTATGAATTTTAGTTCTTTACAGAGTAGTGTTCAAAAGTTTGGAATGAATCAAGCTTTGAAGTATTTGGAGAAGGATCCAGAAACCAATATTCCTAAATTAATGAATTTAGTAGATAAGGTTATGCCTGAAGGTTGGTATGGTTCGCAGCGTAAATTGGTTCGTGAACAAATCGATGAAAAAGGTATTTGGTATGACTATATCATGAAGCTTTATGATTTGGATGCAGGCGTTCGTCAGACTGTATTTAAAAACTTTATTTTTAATGCATCACTAAATGGTAGTACAAAACAAGAGGAATTGTCAGAAAAATATAATTGTAATATTCCTTGGGCTGTATTATTAGATCCAACATCTGCATGTAACTTACATTGTACAGGTTGTTGGGCTGCTGAATATGGACATCAATTAAATTTATCTTTAGATGATATTGATTCGATTATTCGTCAAGGAAAAGAATTAGGTACTTACATGTATATTTATACGGGTGGAGAACCTTTAACACGTAAAAAAGATGTGATTAAAATTTGCGAAATGCATCCAGATTGTGCTTTCTTATCTTTCACAAACGGTACATTGATTGATGAAGAATTCTGTCAGGATATGTTGCGAGTTAAAAACTTTGTGCCAGCCATTAGTTTGGAAGGTTTTGAAACAGCGAATGATTCTAGACGTGGTGATGGTTGTTACAATTCTGTAAAACGTGCCATGGAATTATTAAAGAAACATAAATTGCCATTCGGAATAAGTACTTGTTATACAAGCGTAAATTATAAAGATATCGCAAGTGATGAATTCTTTGATTTAATGATTGATGCAGGCGCTTTATTCTGCTGGTTCTTCCACTATATGCCAGTAGGAAATGGGGCTGTAAAAGAATTGCTTCCAACACCAGAACAAAGAGCGTATGTTTATCATCAAATTCGTAAATTCAGAAGTGAAAAACCAATTTTCACTATGGATTTCCAAAATGATGCGCAATATGTGGGTGGATGTATTGCTGGAGGCAGAAGATATCTTCATATCAATGCCAAGGGCGATGTAGAACCATGTGTATTCATTCATTATTCGAACTGTAACATTCACAATACAACATTACTCGATGCACTTAGATCTCCTTTATTCCAGGCTTATCATGATAATCAACCATTTAATGAAAATATGTTAAGACCTTGTCCAATGTTAGAAAACGCTGGTCGTATTCAAGAATTGGTGAAACAAAGTAAAGCAGTCAATACAGATTATGAATCCCCAGAAGATGTGGATCACTTATTGGAAAAGACAGCTCCATACGCAAAAAACTGGAAGCCAATGGCTGACAAGCTTTGGGATGAACAAAAAAAGTAGACAAATTAAAAAAATGAGTATAAAATTTTCAGCTAAGAAAGAGGGATAAAATGAAGAAAAATAATAAGCGTTTTTCGGGAATATCCAAACTTCCAAATGGAAATACTTCAAATAAAATTGTTCCAGGATGTATTGTCCTTGAAGGCGGAGCTTTTCGAGGGCTCTATACATCAGGAGTGTTAGATGCTTTAATGCAGTTTGAAATCAATATGCAGTGTACAGTTGGTACAAGTGCAGGGGCATTAAACGGATTTAACTATGTGGCTGGTCAAATTGGTCGTAGTGCAAGAATTAATTTAGGGTATCGCCACGATTCTCGTTATGTTGGTTTAGAAGCTTTTAAAAACAACAAAGGAATCATTGGATTTGATTTTTTGATGAAAGGAACTCAATATTTTGATCCATTAAATACACCTCGTTTTATGAATCCAACGCGTGATTTTATTGCGGTATGTACAAATTGTAAAACGGGAAGGCCTGAATATTTTAGTAAAAATAAAACGCAGGATATTTTTAAAGCTGTACAAGCCAGTGCAACCATGCCTTATGTTTCAAAGATGGTTGAAATTGAGGATGGCTTATATTTAGATGGTGGCTGCAGCGATAAGATAGCGTATCAATGGGCGTTGGATCATGATTATGAGAAAATCATTGTGGTTCGTACACGTCAAAGAGAGTATCGAAAGAGTGAAGCGAATCCGTTCGTTCAAAAAATGACGAAAAGATTGTATGCTGAATATCCAGCTTTAGAACAGAAGTTGGAGTCGATGAATAGTGACTACAATAGACAGTGTGATGAATTAGTAAGGCTTGAAAATGAAGGAAGAATCTTTACGATTGCCCCAAGCAAGCCAGTAAATGTTTCGCGCGTAGAGGGAGATGTAGATAAACTCGCTGATCTTTACTACATGGGGTATTTGGATGGGTTGAATCAGATTCAAAGAATCAAAGAATATTTAGAAATTGATTAAGAGGCGACGCCTCTTTTTCACTTTGTGTTAGAATAAGTGTAGGTGATTTTTATGGTACAAGAAAGACAACAAGAAATCGTAAATAAATTATTAAACTATATGGATACATTAGACGATGGTAGTGAAGTAAGTACTTGGGATTTAATGGATGAAGTATTTAACTATCAACGCTTTAATGATGGATATTGTTTTAATGATTTTAAAATTAGCGAAGAAGAATTTATTTCGTTAGATTCGCTATTAAAGGAAAGTGCAATGAAAGAGGGATTCTTTATTGATGACTCTATTTATCAAGATGTGATTGGGGCTTTTCCTTTTAGTTTGACATTTGTAGTAAGGAAATAGGTATGGAAAAATTAGAAACATTGATTCAAGAATTATATCAAGAGCAGACTCGTGAAAAAAATATGGAGGTTCTTTCGCATATTCGTAAACTGGCAAAAGAAGAAAAACAATTCATTATTCCTGTTGGCGATGTCGAGGGTGAAAAAGTCTATCGAAGATTATCTTTAGATGATGGTCAAGATGTATTTGTAGCTTTTACTACACAGGCTCAAGTGGATTTGGGTCAGACTACAGAAACATTAAATCAAAGTGTGATGGATGTTTTAAATATGGTGCATGATACACAAGGTGTAAGTGGAGTTGTATTAAATCCTTGGAAAGATTCGTATTTTTTACCAAAAGTTTTAATTGAAATGATTTTAGACAATAAGAATCTAGAGAGTGAAATCAAAGTAGTAAAAGGAGATATAACTACTTTTGATGGAGATTGTATTGTCAATGCAGCGAATGAATCGCTTTTGGGTGGCGGCGGTGTAGATGGCGCTATTCATAGAGCGGCCGGTCCCATGTTACTTGAAGAGTGTAAATTATTAAATGGTTGTCAAACAGGACAGGCCAAGATTACTAAGGGGTATGATTTAAAGGCAAAGTATGTAATTCATACTGTGGGTCCGATGTATTCTGGTAAACATGAAGATGAGCATATGTTGAGGGATTGTTATTGGAATAGTTTGAGTTTAGCTCGTAAGTATGATATTCATACAATCGCATTTCCAGCTATTTCATGTGGAGTCTATGGCTATCCTGTAGAAAAGGCAGTGCCATTAGTATTAAAGACAATTGCGGATTGGTTGGATGCGAATAGTGATTATACAATGAAAATCAGTTTGTATTGTTTTGACGAAGGAACGATAAAGGAATATCAAAAATATACAACGTATCAGGGAGAATAATCTTCCTGATTCTTTTTTTGTTAACTATTTAGAAAAATTTCTAAATAGAGTTGAAATAATATTTAAAAGGTATATAATATATTTAGAAATATTTCTAAATAGGTGGTGGTATTTTGTTTGAAAAAACGTTTAAAGCTTTAGGTGCTCCAGTCAGAAGAGACATTTTGAGTTTATTAAAAAAAGGCAAGATGTCAGCTGGAGATATTGCGAGTCATTTTGATATGTCCCAGGCAACTGTTTCTTATCACTTATCTTTATTAAAGGATGCAGGTTTGATTTGCGAAGAGAAGGATAAAAATTTTATCTTTTATCAAATTAACGCATCAGTTTTTGAGGAGATGTTGTGTTATTTTAAGTCTTTTTTAGGAGGAAATGAAGATGTTGAAAAATAAATGGTTTCAATTTAGTTTAGCTTTGTTTGTGATTCCATTCGCTTTGAATCTGGTTTTCTATAGTCAATTACCAGATGTTGTGCCAACCCATTTTGATGTAAATGGACAAGTTGATGGTACAATGCCTAAGTTTATAGGGTTGTTTGGCATGTTATTCTTGTGTTTGGCAATTCATGTATTTACTTGTTTTGTGACGGTAAAAGATCCAAAGCGAAATAATATTCCAGATTTTATGATGAATATTTTATTTATGATTTGTCCAGTTATATGTATTGTGACAAGTATGACAATTATTTATTTTGGTTTGGGATATTCTTTTGATGTAAGTTTTGTGATGAATATTCTAGTGGGTGTATTACTAATTGTATTAGGAAATTATTTGCCAAAAGTAAAGCGAAATTATGCAGTTGGAATTAAAACATCGTGGGCTTTAAATAGTGATGAAAACTGGGTGTTATCAAATCGTGTGGGTGGCTATTGTATGGTGATAGCTGGAATCTTATATATTGTATTAGGATTGCTTGGCTATATGACAATTGGCATTATTGTGATTCTTGTAGCGACTATTATTCCGTGTATCTATAGTTATATATTATTTAAGCGAGGAGTTTAGTTTCCTCGCTTGATTTCGTTTTGAATGCATTTGAATAAGACTTGAATGGTTTCACTAATCATTTTCTTCGTTTGATCATCCATATTATGAATGGATTTGATCATTTCAGCTATATTGATATTCTTTCTTAAATCCTTTGGGTTTTCGTAATCTGAAAAGATAGAGTAAATGGTATCAATAACTTGTTTGCGGGTATTGACATCAATGGATTTAAGCCAATTTGATAGTGTGGATTGTGTATGTTTGGATAGTTGATCATTTTGTTTAAGATAAATAAAATCACCATTTTCAACGCACCACGTAAATGGATCGTGTTGAAGGATGGATATGGCATCACTTTGGATGATTTGATAATTATTTGTTTCTTCAAGTAAGAGTCCAATAACACTCGATTGTGGTATGGTTTTAAATACTTTCTTATCGGTTTGATAAGGTGTAAGAAATCCAGGCCCGTCATGATTGTAGATACAAAAAATTGAATTATGCGTATATATACCTGCGTAAAGTGCTAAGTTAGCTCCTTTGGAGTGTCCGCCTAAGATGAGTTTGTGTTTTGTCTTATAGTTGTTTACATAGTTTAATGCAGAAATTTGACTGGGAATATTTTCTTGAAAACATAGATTAAAATCTTCTTTCCATCCTACAAAGCTGGCATCGGTTCCTCGAAAGGCAATGTAGTCTATTTGGTTGGGTAAATGAAAAGTCATAGCACAGAATTGTTTTTCATTATCTTTGTCAAAATTAGTTTGTAGATGAGAAATGGTAATGGCTTCATAGCGAAGGGAGTGTATGAATTGAAGAAATAATTCTTCGTTTAATTCAGGTACTCGGGTATCAATGCATAAAGTATCAATTTCATTTTCAAAATCGCTTAATAAATGGATTTCGGATTCGATGTCAATGCTTGAGTTTTCAAATTTGATATAGGAAATTTGTGAGAGAATCAAAGAGTCCACATTATTAAATGGGTATTCTTCAAGTGTTAAATTTCCGTATTCTTTAATGTAGTCAATGATGTTTATCATAGGTTTATTGTAGTGCATAAATACATTTAATGAAATATGTTCATCCCTAATTTTAAAATTTTTAAAGTTCGTATACAATAAAGTTAGTGAAGGTGGATTGTTATGTTATTATTTGGGATTTTGTGTATTTGTCTGAGTTTAGATGTATTTGTATGTGCATTAGAGCAAGGAGCTACGATTTGTAATATTCGCTTTTCAAAAGCATTAGTTTATGGATTGATTTTTGCGCTTTGTAGTTCGGGTATGTTTTTATTAGGACACGGGATATCCACATTTATTTTTGGACGTCCATTGGCAACATTGAATAAATGTGTTGCGATATTTGTCTTTTTGATTCTTGGAAATGGAATGGTTATCTATAGTTTTAAGCGTGGAAAGTTTGTGGAAAGACTACAAGAGTTTGATACAAAACAAATTATTAAATTGGCTCTTGTTGGAGGACTGGACTGTTTTTTTGTTGGAGTTGGCTGTTATTATATGAATCTTCCTTATTTGATGGAATCTTTAATCTTATTTTTAATTGTACTTGCTGGCTATATGATTCATTTTTATATTGGATATTATAATGGAGCCGGATATCAAAAGGCTTATTATTTTCTTTGCGGTGTCGTATACTTATTTATGAGCTTATCATTAATTTTTAAATTAATTCGATTGTAGAGGTGATTTCATGACATTTAATGAAAAAATGACAATGAAAGATCTTCTGAGTGAGGGATTGTATATTTTGATGCAACAAAAGCCTTTCGAAAAGATCACAATCAAACAGATTTGCGATAAAACAGGTGTTATTCGTGGAACTTTCTATAATCATTTTATGGATAAGTATGAGGCTTTAGAATATTTGATTCATCGTATGTTTTATAAAGGGATTGAGCATGAATCAAATCCTCAAATTATAAAACACATCTTTCAGACTGTAAGTGATAATCGTGATTTTTTTAAGTCTTGTTATAGAATTACAGGACAGAATGGTTTTGAAGATTTAATGAGTAATGTGTTTAAAGAAATATTTAGAAATGTATTTTCTTATTTAGATGTGAGTGGGATGGATTCAAAGTTCACAGTAGATTTTTTAGTGGATTATTATGCGAATGATTTATTATACTTTTTAAAGTATTGGATTTTGCATAATTTTGAACCGGATGTAGAAACATATTATGCCAAGATCGATGCTTTATTTAAAAACAGTATTAAAGAATTAAATATTCGATATATGGATAAATCTTAAATTGACAAATTGTGTATTGTCTAGTAGGATAAGAGCGTATAAAAAGGCAATGAAGAGGGCGAGTACCTTTTAGAAATACTTTAGAGAGCTTTTGGTTGGTGAAAAAAAGCGTAGGACTAATTGGGAATAAAGACTTGGAGCTATTTGTATTTCCTGCATTAAAGGAAGCGCTGTTTATAGACAGTGACTAAGGCTGGGCAAAGTGATTTGTCTGGTAAATTAGGGTGGTAACACGAGCACTTCGTCCCTTTGTGGCAAGTGCCTTTTTTTATGGATAAAAGAAAAAGGAGAAAACAATGGAAAAGTTAACGCAACAAGAACAAGTTCGTCGTCAAAAGATGCAAGATTTGATCGACATGGGTATTGATCCATTTGGATCTCGTTATGATCGTACTTCAAATTCGGGTATTATCAAATCATCTTATGAAGACAAGACAAAAGAAGAATTAGATGAGTTACAAGTAACAGTTAAGATTGCAGGTCGTATCATGACGAAGCGTCGTCAGGGTAAGGCTGGTTTTATGAACATCCAGGATCGTGAAGGTCAAATTCAGATTTATGTTCGTAAAGATGAAATTGGTGATGATCAATATGAAATCTTCAAGAAAAATGACATTGGAGATATCGTAGGTATTGAGGGTACTGTCATGAAAACAGATCATGGGCAATTATCTGTTCGTGCTAAAAATTATACACATCTTTCAAAATCACTTCGTCCTTTACCAGAAAAATTCCATGGTTTAACAGATGTTGAAGAGCGTTTCCGCCGTCGTTATGTAGACTTGATCATGAATTCAGAAGCTAAGCATATTGCACTAACAAGACCAAAAATTATTCGTGCAATCCAACATTATTTGGATGGTCAAGGTTTAGTGGAAGTTGAAACTCCAGTTATGCAGCCAATCTTAGGTGGTGCAAGTGCTAGACCTTTCGTAACGCACCACAACACATTAAATATGGATTTCTATTTGCGTATTGCGACTGAATTGCCATTAAAACGTTTGATTGTTGGTGGTTTAGAAGGTGTTTATGAAATTGGACGTTTATTCCGTAATGAAGGAATGGATGCGATGCATAACCCTGAATTTACAACCGTAGAAGCATATGTTGCCTATAGTGATTTACACGGAATGATGGACTTGATTGAAGGATTGTTTGATTCAGTAGCTAATGAAGTATTGGGTACTACAGATATTACTTATCAAGGAACACAATTATCATTAAAGGCTCCTTTTAAACGTATTCACATGGTGGATGCGATCAAAGAAGCTTGTGGTGTAGATTTCTGGCAAGATATGAGTTATGAAGAAGCTGTGAAATTGGCTGAGGAACATGATATCGAAGTTGAAAAGATCCATAATACAGTTGGACACATTATCAACTTATTCTTCGAAAAATATGTTGAAGAAACAATTGTACAACCAACATTTGTATATGGTCATCCAACATCCATTTCTCCATTAGCTAAGAAGAATAAGAAGGATCCTAGATTTGCGGATCGTTATGAATTGTTCATTTGTGGACACGAATATGCGAACGCATTCTCTGAATTGAATGATCCAATTGATCAAAGAGAACGTTTCGAAAAACAATTAGAGCTACGTGAATTAGGTGATGACGAAGCCAACGAAGTAGATACAGATTATGTAGAAGCATTGGAATATGGTCTTCCTCCAACTGGTGGTGTAGGACTTGGAATTGATCGTTTCGTAATGTTGTTGACAGATCAAAGAACAATTCGTGAAGTATTATTATTCCCTCACATGAAGAACTTGGGGGATTCTAACAAAAAAGCGCAAACTAAAAAACCAGTGGAATCTGCACCTGTAAAGGTTGATTTCTCGAATGTAAAAATCGAACCAATCTTCACAGATATGGTAGATTTTGAAACATTCAGTAAGTCAGATTTCCGTGCTGTTAAAGTCCTAGCTTGTGAAGCTGTAGAAAAATCTAAGAAGCTATTAAAGTTCACTTTGGATGATGGCCAACGTAAAGATCGCGTTATTTTAAGCGGAATTCACGAATATTATGAACCAGAAGAATTGGTTGGAAAGACTGCAATTGCGATTGTAAACTTACCACCAAGAAAAATGATGGGTATTAATTCTGAAGGTATGTTGATCTCAGCTGTACATGAAGAAGATGGTCATGAATGCTTGAACTTATTGATGGTTGATGACAAGATTCCTGCAGGAGCTAAGCTTTACTAGGATAAAAAAATCAGTAATTTTTGGTTGTAAATTTACGCATTTACGCCACAACTTACGCCAATTTAAAATGGAAAGATAACTACAAATAGTAAAGCGTAGCATATAGATTTAATAAAAGAGCAACTCTCTGATTAACGGGGGGTTGCTCATTTTTGTCATTAAATTCATGAAGAAAATATAGCAACTAATTTAATACTACATAGATAATATGACACCTTATTTTTGCGCTTTGACAAAAAATTAAAGAGGCTTTATGAGCATATTAATACATATTTAGGGACAAGATAAACAAATAAAAAGCTAGTATAAGGATTAATCGAGAACTGCGAAGATGATTGGTGAAAAGAAAAATTATTAAATCATAATATTTTTTTCGTTAATTAAATGAATATGGCATATAAATCTTTTATCATCAAACTATACAGTAAAAAAAATAGTTTGATTTATAGATTAAATGCTATTATTTATGTAGGTAAGTAATGAATATAGAATTTTTATTGGATTGTCTCAGAAATAATCAGTCCTTTACTCTTGGAGGATAGTCGAATGGTGCCATCTAACAAATTAAATTTAGCTGGTCAGCGTTTTGGAAAGCTAACAGCAATAAAAGATACAGGGAAACGATATAAGGGCCTGGCTATATGGCAGTGTAGGTGTGAGTGTGGAAATGTGTATGTGATTGTGGGAATGAAGTTATTGTTAATGCACATTCATTAAAGGATGGTAAAACAAAATCGTGTGGTTGTTTAAATACAGAGGTTCGTTCTAATACAGCTAAAGAACGATTCGGCTTTGTGGATGGAACTACACTATCTGGTATTTTTTCTTCCAGAAAGATAAATAAAAACAATAGTACAGGAGTTCGTGGTGTGTCTTTTGATAAGAAACGTAATAAATGGGTTGCTCAGATCACATTTCAAAGAAAGAATCATTGCTTAGGACGATTTAGTAAAAAAGAGGATGCTATTAAGGCCAGGTTGGAAGGCGAAGAGCGTTTCTTTGGGAAGTACAGAAAGGATGGTGAATAATGGCTAAACAGTTTAATGTTGGGGATACAGTGTATTTTATTAGTTCATCTGTTTTTGTTAGAAAGGCTACAGTAATACGTGCTGCAGCTGGCTTTGTTACTATTAAATTTGATACGAATAATGGTAATGATGGACCTTCCGGTATAAGAGTACGTGAATCGAAGATGTATCATACAGAAAAAGAAGCGGATGAGGTTGTCCAGGTCAATAAAAGTAGACAGCAAAATAGTCGAAAGCTATAATTTGTATTGACATTCATTTTCATAACAAATATGGATGAATGGGCTAAAACAATTTAGTGCTATATTACTAATGAAGTTTAGCCTTTTTTTGCTGATTTAAACGCTGATGTAGGATTGTTTACACTAAAAATGTATTGGCTTATGCACGGTGGGCCTCAGAACACATTTAAAGTAGGTTTAATTAAATGTATAAATAATTGATTGCTGAAAATAATTTATTGATGATGAGATATATGTGAGGGACGATATTAAAAGTTGTCAACATTCAACATGATATGGATGCTAAAAATGTAATATAAATAATTGGAATTATTAAAAAAGATATTATACAAAATGAAAAATCAATATTTCCTATTTGTATAAATTCAAGTTAAGCTAATCTTGATGTGACGAATAAAATTTTTTAAATTCATTATTTTTTTCTTTATATTCTTTAAAACACTCTTTTCTTTTTTTATTTTTATTAATTTCTGTTTTATTGTTATCTATTATTATATTGTGCTCTTTTAGTGCGGACACTTCTGAGCAAGCACTTTTGGGGTTCTTGATTCGTCACCTTTAAATAAAGTAGATTTTAAAGTTCTTAAGGTGACGAATGAAAATAATTAAATATATATTTGTCACCATAAAGGAGAAGTGTCTATTTTATTTAAATTAAATTTAAGTGGCTATTAGGTTGGTTAAATAAGAAAGTGAAAGAGAAAAATAGTGTATATGCAAAGAGTTATTTATTGAATTTTGAAATAGAACAAATCTTCACGGAAATACTTAAATAATAAAAAGGTATAAAACATTAAGAGGACGTTTTCTACGAGAAGATTATTCTAAAATCGAATAGATGTATTAAAGCCACTTCAGTGTAAAATGAAGTGGCTTTCTTTCGTGGAACAAGTGGATCTGTACAGTGGATTCAGTGGCTTCTCATAAAAAATTTGTAGAAAAATACGGATTGGTATTTACGCTTCTTGCAGATCCGGAGCGCACCGTAATTGAAACATACGATGTATGGCAGTAAAAGAAAAATTACGGGAAGGTTTCTATGGGGGTTGTAAGAACAACATATCTAATAGATGAGCAAGGAATTATTATTAAAGCAAATGATAGGGTGAAAGCAGCAGAGGACCCGGAAAAAATGCTGCAGGAATTAGAATAATGAAAATAATATTATCTCCAGCAAAAAAGATGAATATAAACCTTGATACTTTAGAACCTATGGGATTGCCCATGTTTATTGATAGGTCTACGGAAATATTAACATGGTTAAAAGGCAAGTCTAAAGATGAGTTAAAGGAATTGTGGAAATGCAATGATAAAATCGTGGAGCAAAATGTGAGACGTTTAGAGAATATGGACTTGTACCATTGGCTTACACCAGCGATATTATCATATGAAGGAATTGCGTACCAGTACATGGCTCCTACAGTATTTGAGGATGGGCATTTTGAATATATACAGGAACATCTAAGGATATTATCAGCGTTCTATGGTGTTTTGAAGCCAATGGATGGAGTAACACCTTACCGCTTAGAGATGAAGGCAAAAGCTACAATCGGAAATGAAAAAAACTTATATGAATATTGGGGAGATATGCTTTACAAAGGTGTTAGAGATGAGAAGGGCATTATAATTAATCTGGCATCAAAAGAATATTCTAAATGTATCGAGAGATATCTATCCGAAGAAGATACCTATATATCTATAACATTTTGCGAATTATCTGCCGGGAAACTGGTAACAAAAGGTACTTATGCAAAAATGGCACGAGGTGAAATGGTTAGATTCATGGCAGAAAACTGCATTGAAAATCCCGAAGAAATAAAGAAATTCAATAGACTTGGATACGTTTTTAGAGAAGACTTATCTTCTAAAATAGAATATGTTTTTGAAAGAAGACTGTGAGTTTGCTATCATAGTCTTTCTTTTCTTTATTAAGGATATATGATACAATATTTTATAGAATATGCCAAAAAGAGGCGTTAAGATGCCAAGATGCAGAAGAGAATAGTATGTAAAGAGCCTGATGTTAAAGTGTTTATACCTCAGCAAAATGATAACAGCGAAATGTTGATTATGACTGTTGATGAATACGAAAGCATAAGACTGATTGACTTGGAAGGATTTAGTCAGGAAGAATGTGCTAATAAGTTAGGTGTTGCACGGACAACTGCTCAATTAATTTATAATAATGCGAGAGGAAAAATTGCAAAGGCGTTAGTGTTGGGAAAGGGGCTTCAAATCGAAGGTGGAAATTATGTGCTTTGTGATGGAAGCCCGCATTGTAAAAAATGTCATTTGACGAAATCTTACTTGAATCAAAGACAATTACAAGAAAAGGAGAATGGAATTATGCGAATAGCGGTACCATATGACAACGAAGAGGTATTTCAGCATTTTGGAAGAACCGAGAATTTTAAAGTATATGAAATAGAGAATAATCAAGTCATTTCTTCGGAAGTGATTAGCTCAAATGGACAAGGACATGGTGCTCTGGCAGGAGTGCTTGCAATAAATCAGATAGATGTACTTATTTGTGGTGGTATCGGAGGTGGTGCACAGATGGCGCTTGCAGAAGCCGGAATAGAACTGTGTGCAGGTGCAACGGGAAATGTGGATAAAGCAGTTTCAAGTTATCTTGCCGGTACACTTGTAAATACCGGTTCAAATTGTAATCACCATCAACATGAGGATAGACATACTTGTGGAGACCATGGATGTGGAAACCATGGTTGTGAAAAGTATTAATTTATAAAACGAATTGAGGTGTAAGAAATGAAAGTGGTAATTGTAGGTGGTGTGGCTGGTGGAGCTTCGGCCGCAGCAAGAATTCGCCGTCTGGACGAAAGTGCAGAAATAATTGTTTTTGAAAAGACAGGATATGTTTCTTACGCCAATTGTGGTCTGCCATATTATATCGGTGATGTAATCACAGATTCCAGTGACTTGACATTTCAGACGCCGGAAAGTTTTTGGAAAAGATTTCGGATTTCAGTAAAAGTAAATCATGAAGTAACGAACATTGATGTGACCCAAAAGACAGTAACAGTAAAAAATCTGCTTACAGGTACAGAATGGGAGGAACCTTATGATAAGCTCTTATTATCTCCAGGTGCAAAACCTGTAAGACCAAATCTGCCCGGAATTGACAGTGAAAAGATTTTTTCTCTAAGAACAGTAGAAGATACGTTTCGGATTCATGATTATTTGGAAAAAACAAAAGCGCAAAGTGCTGTGATTGTGGGCGGAGGCTATATAGGTATTGAGGTTGCGGAAAATCTTAAGGAAAAAGGTCTTAATGTGACGATTGTTCAGAGGCCGAATCAGTTGATGAATACGCTGGATTATGATATGGCTTCGTTTGTTCATAGTAAGCTTCGTGCAAAGGGGATTTCATTAAGACTGAATAGTAATGTTACCTCTTTTCGACAGGATGGGGAATGCATTGTGACCCTGCTGGAAGATAATAGTGAAATAGCAGCGGATATGGTTTTGCTTGCCATAGGGGTGGCATCCGAAAATAGTCTTGCAAAACAAGCAGGACTAAAGCTTGGTGTAAAAGGAAGTATTGTCGTAAATGATCGTATGGAAACCTCTGTACAGGATATTTATGCTGTAGGTGATGCTATTCAGGTGAAACATTTTGTGACAGAAGAAGATACCGTAATTGCACTTGCAGGACCGGCGAATAAGCAGGGACGTATTGCAGCAGATAATATCTGTGGAGGGGATAGCCATTATCAGGGTTCTATGGGTTCCTCCATAATAAAGATATTTGATATGACTGTTGCAGGAACTGGTTTGACTGAGAAAGTAGCTAAATCTATGGGAATTGATTGTGAAAGTGTTGTCCTTTCTCCAGCTTCTCATGCAGGTTATTATCCCGGTGCAAAAGTTATGACCATGAAGGTTGTTTTTGAAAAGGATACATGGAAACTTCTTGGAGCGCAGATTGTGGGAACAGAAGGTGTGGATAAGAGACTGGATGTGCTTGCCACAGCAATGCATGCCGGTATGAAAGCGAATATGCTTAAGGATTTAGATTTGGCATATGCACCACCATTTTCATCGGCGAAGGACCCTGTTAACATGGCAGGATTTATGATTGAAAACATCAGGAATGGCTTTGTGAAACAGTATCACTGGGATGAGATTGCAGGCCTTCCGAGAGACGGAAGCGTTACATTATTGGATACCAGAACGGCATATGAGTATAAAAGTGGACACATTGATGGATACATCAATATTCCGGTGGATGACTTGAGAGAACGAATGAATGAAATTGATGACAGTAAGCCGGTGTATGTAATATGCCAGAGTGGACTCCGAAGTTATATCGCTTGCCGAATATTAACTCAGAATGGTTTTGATTGTTACAATTTTTCCGGTGGATATCGTTTTTACGCAAGTGTCATCCATGAAAAACAAATGAGTGAATGTACATACCCTTGTGGTATGGAAAAATAAAAAGGAGGTATTTTATGAGGTACATATGTCAAATTTGTGGATATGTCTATGATGATGAAAAAGAAAAAGTCCCATTTGAACAGTTGCCGGCGGACTGGAAGTGTCCGCTTTGTGGTGCGGTTAAATCTGATTTTAAGCCGGAAGTACCCAAAACAGAAGTAAAGCCAGTCAGTGTGAATACAGAGGCTGCAGATCTAAAAAAACTTTCAGCGGGACAATTAGCTGCGGTATGCTCTAATCTTGCAAGAGGTTGTGAAAAGCAGTACAAATCCGAGGAAGCAGGTCTGTTCAATGAACTGGCAGCATATTTTACCAGTATTACACCGGCAGTAAATGATGCAACTGTTGAAAATGTGGCGAAACTGTTACAGGAGGATATAGATAAATATCCTACTGTTAGAGCAGTTGCTGACCAAAATAAAGATAGGGGTGCAGCAAGAATCTGTGTATGGGGTGAAAAGGTTACAAGAATGCTTTCATCACTGGTAAACAGATATCTGAATGAAGGAGAGGCAATGCTTGCTGATACAGACATTTGGGTTTGTACAGTGTGTGGGTTTGTATATATTGGAGAGACACCACCTGAGCTTTGCCCGGTATGTAAAGTTCCTCCTTTTAAATTTGAAAAGATAGAAGGGAAGGCATAAACATGGAATTAAAGGCAGTTAGAAACCTTAGACTTTGTACAAAGGATTGCCTGTGTCTGTATGTATGTCCTTATGGAGCGACAGATACGGAAGATAGTATTATTGATATCAATAAATGTGTGGGATGCGGAATGTGTGCACAGGCTTGTCCTAGTGGAGCTATCAGCATGGTACCCGTTGAGTTTCCGCCACAACAATCTAAAACGGATGAAGTAAAGGTTACATTAAACGAACTGGCACAGAATAAGTCTGATGGTGAGACTATGGCCAGACAAATAGCAGATACAACGGATGGGGAAGGACTTAGCCGTTTAATGAATGCGGTAGCCAAATCAGAAAGACTGATTGCGGAAGATATTGTTAGAGAATCAGGTTTTATGCTTCCACAGAGCAATAATGTACATGAGTTATTAGAGGAGTTGATTGCAAATCCTCCTACGTCAGACTTTCCAATGGATACAGCAAAGAAGTTATTAGAAATTGTTCCAAATAATGAAAAAAAAGAAAAATCGAAGGGAGAAACAATTATGACAACATGGAAATGTACAGTATGCGGATACGTTCACGAAGGAGAACAGCCACCGGAGCAGTGCCCAATATGTAAGCAGCCCGCTGAGAAATTTGAGAAAGTAGCAGAGGTTAAGAAGAACCCATACGCAGGAACCAAAACAGAAAAGAACTTATGGGAAGCATTTGCCGGTGAGTCACAGGCAAGAAATAAGTACACTTACTTTGCATCTGTAGCAAAGAAAGCCGGATATGAACAGATTGCGGCTTTGTTCTTACAGACAGCAGAGAATGAGAAAGAACACGCAAAGCTTTGGTTTAAAGCCTTGGGCGAACTTGGTGATACAGCAGAAAACCTTCTTCATGCAGCAGAAGGCGAAAATGCAGAATGGACCGATATGTATGAGAGAATGGCAAAGGATGCAGAGGAAGAAGGCTTTACAGAACTTGCAGCACAGTTTAGAGGTGTAGCTGCCATCGAGAAGTTGCATGAGGAAAGATATCGTGCCTTGCTTAAAAATGTTGAAACTATGGAAGTATTTAAAAAGAGTGGCGTAACTATGTGGGAATGTCGTAACTGCGGTCATGTAGTAGTCGGTCTTGAAGCACCGGAAGTTTGTCCTGTATGTAATCATCCACAGGCATATTTTGAAGTACGTAAAGAGAATTATTAATAGGGAGTTTTTTTATATGAAATATTATATTTGTGAGCATTGTGGAAATATCATTGAATATGTGAAGGAGTCAGGTGTTCCAGTTATGTGCTGTGGTCAGAAGATGACAGAGATTGTACCGGGAACCAGTGATGGAGCACATGAGAAGCATGTACCTGTTGTAATAGTGGATGGAGACAAGGTGACTGTTGAAGTTGGTGAAGTAGAGCATCCAATGGTAGAAGCACATTATATTCAGTGGATTGCTATTGAAACAACAAGAGGTGGTCAGAAAGTTAAATTAGAATATACAGATAAACCAAGAGCAGAGTTTAAACTTGCGGATGGAGAAGAATTTGTGGCAGCCTATGAGTACTGCAATTTACATGGGTTATGGAAGAAATAAGATATAGCAAATAGAGGTACAAATTTCAGTTTGTCGTGGAAATAAGATTGGTCCATATCCATTATAGAAGGAGAAGGATTCTTGTCGGCTACAGAGAGTGTTGTATTTTGTTTCCAAAACTCTATTAATAGGTATGGAAACACTTTTCAAAGGGGGAATCTTGCTTTTGTAGGGATTTTGTAGGGAATCTGTAGTGGTATTGTAGGGGACGTGACACTTTTATTGTGATTTTGTCTGTGATAATATTATCATAGACAAATGAGACATGAAACGCAGAGGCGACAGTTCATTTGTTTCTCTTTTGCAAAAGAATACGGACTAAAAATGAAGCGTCAGCTCATCATCGAAAGGTGGTGGGTATGGCGTTTTTTCATATCCGAAAATTAGATGACGATCTGAAAGAACAATACTGGAATAGGAAAGAGAGGAAAAAATGGATTACGAAACATTCAAACAGGAAATGACAGAGGATCTGAAGCAGAGGCTTTACGAGAGAGGCATTGAGGATGTTGAGATGAGCTTTCACAATGTTGAAAAAGCAAATCAGCACTACGAATCCTTGACCGTGCGACAGGAAGGAAGCAATGTTGGAGTCAACTTCAATATTGAGAATGCCTTTGCTGAATACGAGCACACCGGAGATTATGCTGGTGTTCTTGCAGAATCAACACACGCTATCATGCAGGGACTTGAAAACGTCCCTTCTGTTGATGCATCCGAGCTTACCAATTATGAGGTAATGAAGGAAAAGCTCTCCATTGAAGTGATTTCTGCTGAAACAAATGCAGAGCTGCTTACAAAAGTTCCGCATGAAAGCATGGAGGACATGGTGGTTGTATATCGCTTTGTGCTTGAGAGCAATGATACTGGAAGAGCATCCATTCTGGTAACCAATGACATGATTGATCATATGGGAGTAACCCATGAGCAGCTGAAAGCGGATGCTTTGGAGAATGCACCGGAGATCAGACCGGCGGTTATCCAGGGCATGAGTGAAGTCATGAGAGAGATGATGGGACCGGAAGCATTTGAGATGTTTGGTCTTCCTGAGGAACAGGAGGAAATGATGTACGTTGCAACGGTTCCGGATAAGAACTCCGGGGCGGGGTGCTTGCTTATCAGGATTTTATGGATCAGGCAGCTGAGAAGCTTGGTGGAGACTTCTATATTCTCCCCTCATCGATTCATGAAATTCTGTTGGTACCTGATAACGGAGACAAGGCTGCAGATGATCTGAGAGATATGGTAAGGGAAGTCAATGCTACCCAGGTAAGTCCTGAGGAAAAGCTTACTGACAACGTGTATCATTATGATTCCAAGGAACATATCTTTGAACTTGCGGAGAAATTTGAAGCAAGACAGCAGGAAAAAGCCGAGGCTCAGATTGATGAGAAATCGGAGGAGCACGGTTCCGTATTAAAGGATCTGAAGGATAAGCAGAAGGAAGTTGCAGCAAAGCCTCCCGTAAAAGATGCGGCAGAAAAGGCAGCAAAGGCTAAGGGCGGGGAAGCCCTCTAAAACAATCATAAGGTGTCAGCTTATGGCGATTGCCATAGGTCTGGCACTTTTTTGATGGAAAGGCAAGGTAATACAATGTCAGGAGCATATATTGAGAAAAACAGAACAGGGGCGAAGCCACCGATCAGCCATCCACAGAACTGTAAAGAGGAATGTCCTTATGGGTATGATAAAGCATTTTGTTTTCCGTGTTACAAAAAGCTGATGGAAGAGATGCGAAGCAAAAGAAAGGGATAGCCATGTTTTTGAAAATCATGATGTTTACATTTAGGACATATTAAGGAATACAGATTTAAAGTCTCTGTGAATTTTTTATACGATTCAGCATCTACCTGGTTGACGTTAGCCTTATAAACAGTTATCAAAATCTTGTTCGTAAGAGCGGAGAGTAAAAAGAACTCATTGGCGTGCGTTGGTTTTACTCTCTTTTCTTTTTCTCACTTTCTATAGAAAATATTATAAAAGTCATAACACATAATTTGAATAGATTTTATTCAAACTCGTGCTATGACTTTTTCACTTAATGTGATTAGATTATTAATTTTCATATTCAAATAATTTGGCAATCGACAGATATACCAGACATGTTCCTGTCCATGCAAAACAGGTAATTGACAATAAAAAGGTCAGTGACCATCATGCAATTATTCCCACCGAGAATGTGGCGGATGCCGAATTTGGGCAGCTGCCATCCGGGGAACAGAAGATCTTAAGTTTGATTACGGCAAGATTCATTTCTGCCCTGGGAGATGCGGCAGTCCGGAGTGAGACGGAGCTGGAATTTACCTGTGCGGATACGGTGTTTAAGGCAAAAGCAAAAATTCTGAAGGAAAAAGGATGGAGAGATATCCAGGACTGGATCATGGGCAGTAATGCAGAGCGTGCAGATTCCGAAAATGACGAAGAGGAACAAAGTGGGAATGCTGACTTACTGGCATATATCGCTGCCCTGACAAAAGGAAAATCTTATCCATTACAGGATCCAAAACTGGAAGAGGGCAAGACGACACCAAAGAAGCATTTCACAGAAGACAGCCAGCTTTCGGCAATGGAGAGAGCCGGGCTGGATGAGATGCCGGATGAAGTGGAGCGCAAGGGAATAGGAACATCTGCAACGAGAGCAGCTACCATTGAGAAGCTTGTGCGTATCGGCTTTGTGGAGAGAAAAGGAAATAAGAAGACCAAGTATCTGATTCTTTTTTGCTTCATCACACAACATTAATGATTGAGTGGCAGCCTTGGCATTTTCCATGATTTGTTAAGTTGTCATATTAAACTCCTTTCTTGGCTATAAAGCGAGTACCAATACTTTCATTATCTAAAATAGAATATAAAGCTTCCGACTTTTGACCATTGGTAATAATCATATCCAACTCTGCATCCATACAGATTTTGGCAGCCTCTAATTTTGTCTTCATACCACCCGTATCTACGTTCGAGTTGACGTCTTGTCCAAAGCTTAAAAATTTTTTCATCTAATTCATAGACAACCGGAATTAATTTTGCGTTTTCATTCTTATGAGGATCATCATCATACAATCCATCAATGTCAGATAAAATGATATATAAATCGGCATGAATATTTTTAGCTAGAATGGCACCCAAGTTGTCATTGTCCCCAATCACAATTTCGTCAGTCGCAATCATATCATTTTCATTTACGATAGGTAGAACATTTCTTTTTAATAAATGTTCCATGGTATTGATGAAGTTTGTTTTTCGATCCTCATTTTCAACATCGGCCTTTGTGATTAATATTTGCCCCACAATATGATTGTATTGTGAGAATAAAGAATCATAGGCATACATCAATTCACATTGTCCAATGGCTACACAAGCTTGTTTTCCTGGAAGATCATGCGGGTTTGAATCCAATCCCAATTTTCCCATGCCCATTCCGATGGCACCACTTGATACAAGAATGACTTCATGTCCTGCATTTTTAATCTCGCTAAGTACTTCACATACCTGTTTCATTCTGCGAATATGTTATAGACCTGTATTTTCGTATGCCAAAGTACTTGTACCTACTTTAATGACTACGCGCATATATTTCACTTCCTTTACCAAAAAATATTTTTTATATGGTAACACAATTTTGTATTTCTATAATACTTTTTTCTACCCTTTCATTGAGAACGCTATCATTATTAGATATAATAATCGTATGGACAAAATAATAAATCAAGTTTTAAAAGAGAACACAATAGGAATATGGAAATTAGATGGAAATCAATTGTATGGGAATGATTGCTTTTTAGATTTAATTGGAGTACCAAAAGAAATGGATGCACAAGCATGCTTAAAATTTCATTTATCACATGTACATCCTGAAGATCAAGAGCAATTTGGAGAATACGTAAGAAAACTAAGCGAAGAAAGAACGGAAATAGTGTATCGTTTTCTACATCCTGAAAAGGGTGTTATGATGATTCGCTGTTCAGGTAAGAAAATGGAAGATGGTACGATTGCAGGGATTCATCAAGATATAAGTGATATTGTACGTTTAGAAAAGGATAAGATTTTAGAAACATATCTTGCAGAAACCAATGAGAAATTGCGTAATCAAAATGTTGCGCAGAATGATTACTATAAGGAAATTTTAGATGAATTACCTTGTGGTGTATTCGCATATACCGTAAAGGAACATAAAATTGTACATTTAAACAAAAGAGCTTTAGATATGTTTCATATAGATTCATTAGAAAAAGTGCAATGTAAGATGCGTTCGATATTTGAGAAGTTTGAATATCCAGATTCAACCACAAATGAGCGCTTGATCGCATTAAGAAAATATGATAATTCGGTAGATTTTGAAGTGATCATTAATCCTAAAGAAACTTATGAAGTTCATGCACTCGCAAAGTCAAAAGTTTTTATGAATCCAGATCATGAACGCATTATCATTACGTGTTTTTTAGATGTTTCCAATATGGTCATGTTGAAAAAAGCTTTAGAACAAGCTAAAGAAGGAAGTGCAGCTAAAAGTGCTTTCTTATTTAACATGTCGCACGATTTAAGAACACCATTAAATGCGATTATTGGCTTTAGTGAATTGATGAAAAGTCATTGGGATGATCAAGAAGTGTCTAGAAATTATCTAAATAAAATTAATGAATCTAGCCAATACTTACTTTCTTTGATCAATAATATTTTAGAGATGTCTAAAATTGAGAGCGGAAAAGAAGAATTGAAAGAAAAACCATGGGATATTTATACGTCTTGCGACGATCTTCTACAATTTTTTGAACCCGATATTCGTCGAAAGAATCAGACATTAAACTATGCAGTGAACATTAAGCATAATATGATTTTAACGGACTCTTTAAAAATCAGAGAAATCTATATGAACTTAATGAGTAATGCGATCAAATACACGGATGCGGGTGGAACTATTTCTTTTTCTTTAGAAGAAATTGAAAGAGAAGAAGGGGTATCCGACTATAAGGGCATTATTCAAGATACTGGTATCGGCATTTCAAAAGATTATTTGCCATATATCTTTGAGAACTTCACAAGACAAAGAACATCCAGTGAATCAGGTGTAATAGGAACAGGACTAGGTATGCCAATCGTTAAAAAACTGGTAGATCTAATGCATGGAACTATAAGTATCGAAAGTGAAGAAGGTAAGGGGACTACCGTCGTTGTAAATCTTCCTCATAGATATATCATAGAAGAACAAGAAGTCAAAAAAGTGAATGATAAAGAAATTGATCTTACAGGAAAACACATCCTTCTTGTGGAAGACAATGATTTAAATGCTGAAATTGCACAGACACTTCTAGAAGATAAAGGCCTTAAAGTTATGCGTGCTAAAGATGGATTAGAAGCCGTAATGATGGTAAAGGAAAATGTGGTGAATTGTTTCGACTGTATCTTAATGGATATTCAAATGCCAAAAATGAATGGCTTTGAAGCCTGCAAAGTCATACGCTCTTTGCCAGATGATCGAAACAAGCTTCCAATCATTGCCTTAACGGCCAATGCCTTTGAAGAAGATCGTAAAGATTGTTTAGATGCAGGTATGAGTGAACATGTTTCGAAACCGATTGAAATTCAATCTTTACTACAAACCATTGAATCAGTATTAAAAAAATAGCGGCAAGTCCGCTATTTTAAATTTTCTAAGAATAAGAAGTCTTTAAATTTAATATGTTGTACATTACTAGTAGAATAATCAATATCATCCATTGTGATGATGATTTTTTTATCTATTTGATTAACACCATTAAAAGCTTTGAATTCACGTTCATACGCTTTATCTTCGGCAACACTATATGCGACTTGGATATAATACTTTAGATTGTCTTTTTGAGCTAGAAAATCAATTTCCTTTCCCTTATTGTCATAGACGGTAAGACTATATCCCATATATATAAGTTCATTGTATATTATATTTTCTAGATTATGCGTTAAATCATAACGATTGTTTAATTTACGAATCGAATTTAACGAAACATCACAATTATAAATTTTTGTAGGATATTCCAATTCTGTTTTTGTTCTAGAAGAATATTGTTTGATTGGTTCAATAATATAAGCCTCTTCTAAATACCCAATCCATTTCTTGACGGTATTTATACTACATTTTGTGCCATGCGTATTCATATAATCGCAAATAGATTTTACGGAATAATTTCGTGCATTTGATATTAAAATGAAATTAACAACCTTTTTAAAATTTTCGGATTTTCGAATTTTATAGCGATTGATTATATCGTTCGAAACAATGGTTTCATCTAAATCATTCAAGTATCTTTTTTGAGCTTCTAAAGAATTAAATTCAATTCGTTTAGGAAAGCCTCCCCATACTAAATAATCCGTTAGAGAAATTTCTTTGTTTAATTCTTTTCCATATTCATATAATTCTCTATATACAAAGTGATGTTAGCATATAAATAGGACTAGTCAAAAAGAGAAAATTTACGCCAGTGGTACAATAGAAAGAGGATGATTCAAAGACAAAGGAAGGCAAAAGAAAATGGCAAATAAAAAGAAACAGTTTGATCAAGAATTTAAACAAAATGCAGTCAATTATTGTTTAACACATCCAGAACTAAGTCGTAAAGAATGTGCTAAAAATTTAGGTATTGGAGATAGTACTTTATACAGGTGGAAGCAAGAAGCTAAAGCCAATAACAACCAGGCAACATTTAAAGGTTCAGGGAATCTAACAGAGGCTGAGCTTGAAAACAGACGTTTAAAACGTGAATTAAAGGATACGCAAGATGCTCTTGAAATTCTAAAAAAAGCCATCAGCATTCTGGGAGAATAACACAAGTTCTGTACTGTCTTGTTTCTGAAGAGTCTAAGGTCGACAAAGACTTTTCGGTGACTGGAGTGCTAAGTAAGCTACATTTGTCAAAATCAGGATATTACAATTATCTGCATCGAAAGCCAAGCAAGCAATCTATATCTAAGAAAGAGAGAATGCAAGCGATTCAAACTATATATGATGATAATCATCAAATTTATGGTGCACCAAAGATAGCGAAAGAGATGCAAAAGAAAGGCGACAAAATATCACAAAGAACTGTAGGTGTATATATGCGAGAAATGGGTATCAAAGCCTGTTACATTAAACCATATGTAAAAACAACCTTTGATAGTGATTTTTCAACAAAGCTGCATAACATTTTAAAAAGAGACTTTTCGCCAAGCAAGCCAAATGAGGCATGGTGTACAGATATAACGTATATATTTACCTTGGAAGGATTTGTATACCTTACAAGTGTAATGGATCTATATTCAAGAAAAATAATTGCATGGACATTATCAAGAACATTGGAAGTGGAAGAAGTATTGAAATGTATAGAGATGGCTAGAAAGCGGAGAAAAACAGCGAATCCTGTAATTATTCATTCGGATAGAGGAGTACATTATACAAGCAAACTTTATAAAAAATTAACGGCAGGACTGATTCTAAGTTATTCAAAAAAAGGCACACCATGGATGCATGTATAGAATCTTTTCATTCAGTAATTAAAAGAGAATGGTTAAATCGTACTTTGATTTATGATTATGATCATGCATATGATTTGTGTTTCGAATATATTGAAACATTCTACAACACGATACGAATCCATAGCCATTGCGGTTATGAATCACCAAATCAATATGAGAATAATTATTATTCAAAACATTAGAATTTAAAATTTATCTATTTTATAAGTCCTTTTTCTTGACGTAGTACCAAAGGGACGAATATGAAATACGACATAGCGACCCGATAATTCTTTAGTGAATTCACGAGATAATAGTTTGGAATTGGATCCGGTAATAAATAATGAACAATTATGTTTTCGAAGTGTTTTACACGCGATAGACCAATTATCAATTGTTTGAATTTCATCTAAGAAAACATAGCATAATTCATTTGTATCACGATTGTTGTCAATATAGTCTACAATGTCTTGCCATGAGGTTAAATTAGATGTAACGGCACGATCTTCAAAATCAAGATAAATTATATTTGTTGATTTTTTTGAAATTTCAGTATTGATTTGTTCCAATATGATGGATTTTCCACATCTTCTGACTCCCGTAATGATTTTGATTAAATCACTATCATAAAATGGACAAGAATATTTTTGGGGATTTACAATTGTGATTTTGCGCGTTCCTGAAATTTTTGAGGATTCGACAAACGCTTTATCAAAATTTAAATATAATTATCGACTTTCAAGAAAAGCATCTGTTTTAGATAAGAAATATGTAGAGGATAAACTGATTCGCCCAGTCACTTATAATTTGACTGTTGGAAAAGAAAAATGGAAACTTGAAATCATGTCTAGAGCTGGATGGAGCAACTCTACAACTTTATATTTAATTTTCTTTGGAGGACAATCTTTAGTTCTTCTGCTAACTGGACTTACAATAGTCTTATTCCTTATGGATGAAAGAAGAGTTGAATTAAAAGAACTAGCCAATAAAGATGGACTGACTTAGCTTTATAATCGATATGGATTTGATGAAATGGCCGAAAAGATGATTTCAAAAAATCCAAAAGAACATTGCGTAGCCGTATTATTAGATGTAGATGATTTCAAGTTAATAAATGACATGTATGGACATGCCTATGGGGATAAAGCTTTAATAAGCCTAGCTGAAAATATGCAAAAATTTTTTCCATCTTCTGCATTGCTTTGTAGAAATGGGGGGACGAATTCTGTATTCTTTTACCTAATTGTACAATGGAAGAAATGAAAGAATCTTTGATTGAATTCACAAAAACGCCAAAAACATTTTCGTATAAAGGGCAAACATATTCTTTTTGTATCTCACTTGGTTATGCCAAATATCCAAATAATGCGATTGAAAGATCTCTACTCATGCGTTGTGCGATGTAGCTCTTTATGAAGTAAAACTTCATGGTAAAAATGGATTATGGCCTATAAAGAAGGACTTCAGTCGGATGTTCGTAAACAACTTGGATTTGTGTTAAATGACATATCAGAAAATTTACCAGGAGCTTTTATGATCTATCGAGCGGATAAAGAGGATGATGAAATTTTCTACGCAAATAAAGAATTTTTAGATATGGATGGATATGAAAATCTAGAAGAATTATTTAAAAGTACAAAGAAAAGTTTCCAAAATTTGATTCATGAAGATCAACGAGAAGCGGTAGAAGCAAGTATTTGGAATTAAATTGAAAGTGGAAGTGTGAATGACTATATTCATTATCAATCAAGAAAACAAGATGGAACTTATATTCCTGCACTTGATCAAGGTAGAATTGTGGAAAGCGTACGTTTTGGAAAAGTATTCTATGTTTTATTTATATATTGGCCGGCAATACAGGTGAATTATAGTACAAAATTTGTCGAAAAAGCTACGTGATGGTTTATAATGAAACTATGAAAAATAAAAATTTAATTTATCAAATACTAATTAGTTTTGTGTTGGTTTCTGTTTTAACGAATATGGCATGTTTGTTTATTCGTAACAGCGTAATTCAACAAGAAAAATTAAAGGCAGAATATACAGTAAATTCAACAATCAATCGTGTTGAAATAAAGCTTGAGTCGTATATTGAAAAAGTAGGTTTTTTAAAGAAGACAATTGAAGCTGGAATTGATTTAGATGATGCCTACTTTGAATCTGTGGCATCTAGACTATATGGAGATGATCCGGCTGTTAAGACAATTGAACTTGCGCCAAACGGAATTATTCAAAATGTATATCCATTTAAAGAAAATCAAAAAGCTATTGGCATGGATATGTTGGTAGAACATGAACGTAAAGAGGCTGCTACTTTGGCAAAAGAAACAAGGGAATATACATTAGAAGGTCCTTATGATTTAAAACAAGGTGGAAAAGGAGCTTTATTATACGATCCAATCTATGTGAATGGTGAATTTTGGGGCTTTTCAATACTAGTTATTGATTGGGATGCATTCCTTACAGAGATTCATTTAGATGAGTTAGAAAGAGCTTCCTATGATTTTGTGATTTGGAAAAAAGATCGTGTCACAAAGGAGAAAATCACTATTTTTAAAAGCTCAGAAAATATAGGTTCAGATACATTGTTGGTGAAATGTGCACTTCCTAATAATAATTGGAATTTTGAAATCATTCCCAAAAATGGTTGGATCAACAAATATGAAATGATGAGTTTAGTTGTAGCAAGTATTATGATCGACTTTCTTGTGACGACAGCCATTGCCCAGCTTGAGATTCGTCATAAAAAAGATTTAGAATATGCGACGCAAATTGAGATGGAGGCCAAAAAAGCACAAGAGGCAAGTGCTGCCAAATCCCGTTTCTTATTCAGTATGTCACATGATATTCGTACGCCAATGAACGCAATCATGGGATATACGGAATTAATGGAAAAGAATGTTGGAAATATTGGAAAAGAAAAAGATTATTTATCAAAGATTCGATATTCGAGTACATTTCTTTTGGGTTTGATTAATTCTATTTTAGAAATGGCACGTATAGAGAGTGGAAAAGAAACATTAAATATAAAGGTATGTAATATATATGATATTATTGAATCTTTAAATTCTGTCTTTGAAAAACAAGCCGAACAAAAAGGCTTAACTTATCAGTGCACCACAAAGATTCAACATCCATATGTATATTGTGATCAAATTAAGGTTGAAGAAATATTACTGAATATTGTAGGTAATTCTATTAAATATACTGATGAAGGTAGGGTTTTAATTCAAATAGAAGAAGGAGAGTCTGGCCGTTTTCAATGCATGATTCAAGATACAGGTATTGGAATGAGTGAAGCGTATTTGCCACATGCCTTTGAAGACTTTTCTAGAGAAAAATCGGGTACGCAAACGAGCGTAAAAGGTACGGGACTTGGTTTAGCGATTGTAAAATCTTTGGTTGATTTAATGAACGGTACGATTGAAATTTCAAGTCAAGTCAATCAAGGTACAACAACTCGAATTAAATTTCAGTTCGAAATAGCAAGTGAAAATGAGCTCAAGAATAATCAAGAAACGAATATTATAGCTTTTAAAGGAAAACACATCTTACTTGCTGAAGACAATGATTTAAATGCAGAAATTGCGATGACACTTTTAACAGACTATGGATTGATTATAGATCGCGTTAGTGATGGGGTTGCTTGTGTAAAACAGGTCAAAGAAAAAGAATATGATGTGGTTTTGATGGATATTCAAATGCCAAATATGGATGGCTATCAAGCTACGCAAACGATTCGTGAATTTAGTGATATTCCAATCGTTGCGATGAGTGCCAATGCCTTTGAAGAGGATAAACAAAAAGCATTATCCGTTGGGATGAACGGCTATATCGCAAAGCCAATCGATATGGATAAAGTTATTAAAACACTATCAAATGTTTTTGTGTTTAAATGTCCCGTTTGTGGACAATATACATTTCAATCCGGACCAGGAAGCTATGAAATATGTCCGGTATGTGGATGGGAAGATGATAAAGCACAATACAAAAATCCAAATTTAAAAGGTGGAGCGAACCACTTAAGTTTAAAGGAGTACAAAAAACAATATGAAAAGAATCATGAATAAATATTTACTCTTATTTCTTTGTATATTCTCACTTATACTTCCAACAGGATGTGAAGTTAAGGAACAAAAACAAGTAGTCGTAGACTATCAAGAATACCATTTTCGTAATGAAGATTTGTTAGAGTCTCACTATGAAAAACATGGTAAAGAAATGGGATTTTCATCATCAAAAGAATACGAAACGGGTGCCAGTGATGTTGTGAATGATCCAGATTCTTTACATAAAACCGAAAAGGAAGATGGGGATGACGTGTATTATAAAGAGGATACCAATGAATTTGTGGTCGTATCCACGGATGGGTATATTCGAACCTATTTTAATCCGGATGCGGGTAGAAAATATTTTGATAGGCAATGATGAAAAAAAGACCGAATGTCAGATTAAAACCTGAATATTCGGTCTTTCTTGTCATTAAGCTAAAACTTTTTCTGGCTGTTTATAAATATTTTTATTTAAACTACGAACCAAAACAGGAATGACAATCAATTGAAGGATGACACCTGGAAGACAAGTCACAAAGCTAGCCATCATAAATACAGATAGTGTATGGCCTTGTGTACTAAGAATACATGTATTGACTAAACCATTCACAATTCTTCCTGCAAGCATCGCAATAATTAAACTCATATATAGTTTTGTCATTTCATTTTTTTGGGAAATATATTTTTCACATAAACCAGCTACTAAACCATATACTGCAAGTTCAACCATCATTTGTGGCAACATCATTGCAGGTGGCATTCCAGTTGTTACGCTTGAAATGAAAGGTGTTAAAATTCCACATGCCAAACCATATGGTCATCCACAAAATAGTCCCAAATCAATACTGGAATGTGCATTGGCAAGAATATGCTTCCAGCATTTGGAATCACATGAAATGCCATTGGAAGTAATACACCTAAAGCAATGCATAAAGCGCAAGACACTAGTTTTTTGGTGATACTATTCATCATTAAATACCTCTTCTTCTAAAAAATACTTGGTAAGGATGTATGGACAGATTAAGATTTAACATTGCACATATTGTATTAAATAATCGATATCTAGAATTACTATTTTTTGATTTACAATCTTAATGACGCCTTCCTTTTTTAGCTCACAAAGAATTCGACTCATACTGTTTCGAGTGGGAATTCCACAAAATCCTGCGATATCATCATTTGTGATTTGAAAAACAATAAGAATACCCGCCTCTACTTTTCGAACAATAAATGGATTAATTGATATAAGAAGGAGCATATTGCACCTGTTTGTCCATTCATCATCATGATTTGTTGGCGAAAAATAGCTTCAGATATTATTTCTCTATAATTCGAATTGACATAATCCTGCAGCTCTTTATCTTGACTCACATAATCCCAAAATAAAACTCTAGGAATACGATAAAATGTTGCCACATCACTTTCAATACGAACATTGAATGGTGCGGATGTATATTGATTTACTTGATCTCTTAATAAAGATGGTATGCCTGGGGTATTGATGTAAGAAATGTTGAATTCACGACCATCTGGTAAAATGACACTTGTCTTGACGACACCATCTTTTAATACATAAGTATCTTGTTGTTCAAGTCCATAATACGTTAAATAGGTGTGTCTTTTTTTTCTGTATAATGGGCATATTTTTCTCTTTTAAAAAATTTAATAAGTATTCATTGTCCATATTCGCTCTCCTTTACCGGTTTTGAATTATAACAATACTCTAAATTTTTGTGAAACAACAAACGTTAACAACGGATGGTGTTTCACAATTGAATGTTTCGGGTTATATTAATCCCTGAAAAATGTTTAAAATGGATGTACCTTATGATAAAGGTCAAATGAAAATCAAATTAAAAGATAAAAACTTAGCGGGTGTCCTTGAAGAAAGACAAAGCGATTATAAAACTACACTTTCTGAAAATGAAATTGTAGAACAATCATTAAATAATCCAATTGGATCCAAAAGTTTAGAAGAACTTGCCAAAGGCAAGAAAAATATTGTCATTATCAGCTCAGACCATACGCGTCCTGTACCTTTAAAAAATTATTACACCTATTCTTTTAAAAAGAATTCGTAGTTTATCACCCGGTGCACGTATTCGTATTTTAGTTGCGACAGGCTTCCATAGAGAAAGTACACATGAAGAGCTTGTAGATAAATATGGTGAAGACATTGTAAAAAATGAAGAAATTGTTATGCACGTATCTACAGATGATTCTTACATGGTAAAAATTGGACAGTTACCAAGTGGAGGAGACTGTATTATCAACAAAGTTGCAGCTGAAGCTGATTTATTGGTTTCTGAAGGCTTTATTGAAGCACACTTCTTTGCGGGATTCTCTGGAGGAAGAAAATCTGTATTGCCAGGCATTGCATCTTATAAAACAATTATGGCAAATCACAGTGGTGAATTTATCAATGATAAAATGTCACGCCAGGTAATTTGCAGCACATTTTGATTCATGAAGATATGGTGTATGCGGCAAGAACGGCCAAACTAGCCTTTATTGTCAATGTTATATTAAATGGAAATCATGAAATTATTGGTTCTTTTGCGGGAGATATGGAAAAAGCGCATGAAAAAGGTTGTGATTTTGTTCGTTCTTTGGCAAGTGTAAATAAAGTCAATTGCGATATCGCAATCAGTACGAATGGTGGATATCCTTTGGATCAAAATATTTATCAGGCAATCAAAGGTAGGACAGCTGCTGAAGCTACATTAAATCCTGATGGTATTATCATTATGATTGCAGGGTGTCGTGATGGACATGGTGGAATTGGATTCTATCATAATATTGCAGATGTGAAAGATCCAGAAAAATTTGAACAAAAAGCTATTCATACTCCTCGTTTAGAAACCGTTCCAGATCAATGGACATCACAAATCTGTGTACGTATTTTAGCACATCACAAAGTAATCTTGGTTTCTGATTTAGTGGATCCTCAACTTGTGAAAGATATGCATATGGATTTAGCTACAAGCGTAGATGAAGCGCTACAAAAAGCGTTTGAAATAAAAGGAAAAGATGCCAAAGTTGCCGTCATTCCTGATGGCTTGGGTGTCGTTGTAAATATGTAAGGAAGGAAATTTGAATTTATGTTACACAATTTAATTGCAAAATTTTTATCAAAAGGACTTATGATTTTATTTGGTGTCGGTGTACACTTCAATGAAGTTTTGACAAATACAAAATACCACGGAAGCGGACACATTTTTGCGATCACAACATGGGCCTTTGGCATTAGTGTAGCCCTATATATTTTTGGTGGAGTCTGTATGAATCCTGCCATGGTACTTGCACAATGTATTTTAGGTATGCTTCCATGGACAAGCTTTATTCCATACGTTATTGCCGAATTTTTAGGTGCACTTGTAGGAGCTTTGATTTGTTATGTGATGTATAAGGATCACTTTACAGAAAGCAAAGGAAATGTGAACCCAATCGCCATTCGTAATATTTTCTCTACCAATCCAAACTACAGAAATCTACCTCGAAACTTCTTTGTCGAAACAATCGCTACAACTATTGTCTTGAGTGCCATTTTAGCTGTTGCTACCAAATATGAAACACAATTACCTATTGGTGTTGGACTTATTGTATGGGCAGTAGGTATGTGTCTTGGAACAACAACTGGATTTGCGATGAATCAAGCTCGTGATTAAGGACCTCCTTTGGCATTCCAATTATTACCAATTAAAAAAAGCCAATAATGATTGGCAATATGGACTATTAGATCCTGGAATTGCTCCTTTTGTAGGTGCATTGCTTGCTGCTTTGTTCTGCCATTTGTTTTTAGGCATTTAATATTAGAAAAGACAGATATTCAGTTTGATTTTGAATATCTGTCTTTTTTTATATTTTCTTTTGTGTTTTTAAATCATATAGGGCAATACCTAAACAGAAGATGTCAGAGACTGTACAACTGATCCAAATTCCATTTTTCTTAAATAATGTTGTACAAACAAATAGGGATAATAAGACAAAGAGAATACCACGAGAAATCGAAAGCACAAAGGCTTTTCTTGGCTCTTCTAAAGCGACCATGTAGCCGCTTGTGATCACGACATGTCCCATAATCAAGAAGACAAAGCTAAATTGACGTAGCGCTATAATGGTATTAAAGTAGTTTTCTGTATTTACTGGAATAAAAGCAGCCGTGATATTTGGTGCAAACACTTCTACAATTAAGAATAATAAAACTCCAGCACAAGAGACTAAAACACGTGCATATTTATGAAAAGTTGAAACGGCATTTTTATCGCTTCGACCATAATAATAGCTAACTAAAGGCTGTGTTCCTTGACTGGCTCCAACCATCACCATCAATACTAAGTTATAGATATACATCAATACAGTAAAAGTAACAAGTCCATCCGTACCAAGGAGTTGATTGATACGATAGTTAAATACTGTAATCATTATGCCTGGAGAGATTTCAGAAATACAATCGGGAAGTCCTAAAGATAAAATTCTAGAATATTCATGCCAAGGATAGTTTGCCTTCACAAAATGGAAATGTGATTTATGACTAAACGAAAAATGATAAAAGAAGAAGCAGAAAGTCACAAGTTGAGATAAACCAGTTGCTAAGGCAGCTCCACCAATTCCCATATTCAAGGGTCCCATAAATAAAGGGTCAAGAATTAAGTTTGTGCCAGCTCCTAGACAAATACCCATTATGGACTTTTGGGGGAAGCCATCGGCCTTTAAAAGGACTTCGAAACAATAGGATACAATATAAAAGAAGGAAAAACAGGATAATACTTTGATGTATGTATCTGCATAAAAAAACACATCTTCATTGGCACCTAATAATTTTGTGATGTGATGTGAGTTTATAAAAGATAAAATCGCAATACATAAAGCTACACATGAAATTGTGGTGGTATTCATTGTGAATACTTCATGCATTTTTCTTTCTTCATTCGCACCTCGATAAATGGACATCACTGTACTTGATCCAATCGCAAATAAGACTCCAATGGAGAAAATGGTTGTGACATATGGACTTGCCACGTTTATGGAAGCTAATGCCGTATCGCCTTCATAGTGGGCAACAAATATACCGTCTACTAAAGTATATAGATTAAAGATAACCATCGAACATATGGATGGCATGACAAATTTAAGATATTGTTTCAACATAAAATCACCAATTTAAGTGTAAACCTTGGTATAATACTAAGGTCAAGGGTAGCAATATGAAAAAGTATTATAGAATCAATGAAATCGCAAAATTATACAATATTAAAACAGACTCTTTACGATACTATGAAAAAGTAGGTTTAATTTGTCCAATGCGATCAAAATCAAATTATCGATTATACACACTGAATGATATCTATATTTTAAACATAATTCGAGATTGTTTAAAATTAGGGTATGATACACATCAAATCAAAGAATACTTAGATAATCGTAGTGTGAATAATACAATTGTGTTTTTAAAAGAAGAAGAAAAATTGATTCAAAGACAGATTCAAGAATTGAATACAACACTAAGTTCCATTCAAACGCGAATTGAAGATATAGATCGCACGCAGTATATGGTATTTGATACATGTAAGATTGAAGTATATCCCAAAAGATATTGTCGGTATTTAAAAGAAAAAATTGATCAAGATGAAAAAATTGACCTTTTATTGACGAAACTAAGTGAATCGATGGAAGAAGATATTTCTGTACTTGGAAATATGGATTCAGGCAGTGTTGTCGAATATAAAAATGATGAATTCGTCTATACAAGTGTATTTATTTTAACTCAAGAAGAAAAACACGACTTTATTTTAGATGAAGGCATGTATTGTACATATACTTATTCAGGAGAGTATGATCGTACAAACCAGCTCTTTTATAAAATGAAAGATTGGATTCAAGAACACAATTATAAAATCGAAGGACCATTCTTGGAATTTTTATTAATTGATATACATGAAACAAAAAAAGTGGAGGAGTATATTACTTCCATCCACGTTAAGGTTAAACCAAGATGATAAATCCAGATTTAATAGGTTTATATTCTTCAACATCCATTGAATCATAGTATAAATCTCCATTTGAATCCAATACTAGAATTCGATGATTTTCACAAATAGTTGGTAAGACTTCTAAAGTGTTGTTGATTTTGTAGACTTTATTTTCTTTTTCAAATAATTGAGAATTATATGGTTCGATATCATCTTCACAAATATAGGTGTAGCTTGCACAATATAATTTACCATCTTCAAAGTAAGGCTCAATACGATCTCTAGAACCGTTACAAGGCGTATGTAAATAACTTTGTGCATGTGTATCATCGATTACTTCAATTGGAAATTCAGATATTACTGGTTCAGATTTATGTCCATGTACAATCAATGACATTGTATCTTCTGTTCTGTTAAATTCAACACTGCATAACATTTGGTTTGTGACAATATCATAATAAGTTGTATCACACACAATATATTTTTTGTTTAATCTGGATTTCCAAACTGAGTTTAGTTCTTGTTTTTTAGCCTTTTGTGCAAACGCAACCGTACGATTTCTTGTTGTCTTTAAAAGATAATCTCCTTCAAAGAAGATTTGATTTCCTTTTTCATTTGTCCATTTACCATCTTCATAATCCAACAAATCACTCATGATCCAGCCTTTTTCCGTTTTATCTTGCACAACCATACTTGATTTGATGGTTGTGATTTTTTGTAAACCAAAGGCATGGGCATAAATTCCTGAATAATCTGGATATGTATTTGGTTCTAAATACGTATTGAATAAGCGCATTAAAGTTGTAGGAACATCGAGTCCGCAATCATGTGTTTCACTGAATGCTAAAACGGCATTGTATTTAGGAACAATGATCAGTCTTGAACTAAAGAACATACTGTTTCCACCTTTGGCTAAAACACCATCACCAAAATCATAGTCTGGATCATGGTGTCTGACTAGATCCCATCCTAAGCCAAAATCAATGGCGCCTAGATCAGATTTAAGAAATGTAGTGCCCCAAGATTTAGCCATTAAAGCTTTTGACTTTTCACTAATAATAGAATTAGGCTCTAGAAATATTTGTCCAAATTTACATAAATCAATCATAGAAGTGGTGATGCCACCGGCTCCTTGAATTGGAAAGTATTCTTTTGGCTTCTTACCTTCAGAAACTAAAGGATAATCTGAATTGATTGTATAAGTTGTGTTGGTGCTTTTTGTGCCAATCTTTTCTGTAATATATTTCTTTAAGACATCTTCATAAGGCATATTACGAACTTTTGAAACGACCATTTCAGCGAGTGTAAACCCATCATTACAATATGTACTGTAAGTTCCTGGATCTGCTTTTAGAGTGCTGTTTGATAAATAGTTTAATACTTCGTTACAGTAGTCAAACTTAGAACTTGTACTCACACTAAAATGTTTCCATTGTGTCCCCGGAAGTCCACTCGAATGGTCTAGGCACATGCGTACTGTAATATCTTTATATCTTTCATCTTTCATTGTAAATTCAGGAAGAATGTCTGCAACTTTATCTTCAAGTTGAATTAATCCTTCGTCCACTAACTGCATAACACATACGGTACAATAGATTTTAGATATCGAACATACATTAAATGTACAATCCGTCGTGATGGGTTGATTGTTGATTTTGTTGATGACACCAATCGCATCGGCACATACAATTTTTCCGTTTTGCATAAAGGCATAGCTACAAGCTGTATAATCTGGCTTTACCATAGCTTTTAATAATTGTGTAACTTGATTTTCCATATGATTTCTCCTTTTTTAAATGAAAACGAGAAGATAATAAACCTTCTCGCTACTCTGCAATGGCATCAATTAAAATGCTGTGATAGGCATTCACAATGTCATCAACCGTTTCTTCAATATTCGCATTGTTGACAGCTACATAAGAAGCGTATTTTTGGTACAATGGGTATCTTTCTTTATGCATTTGTTGAAGGGCTTGTTTAGAATTTGATAAAGGTCTATTTGGATCGGAACTAATTAATTTATCGATATCGCGATCAATGAAAATCGTGATTCCATTTAAACGCAAGAAGTCCATATTGACTTTATGCTTAACGACACCACCCCCTGTCGCAATGATTTTATTGTTCATTTTACTAGCTTCAATCGCAACCTCTGTTTCAATGGCTCGAAATCCAGCTTCTCCAGATTCCTGGAAGATTTCTGGAATGCTTTTGCCGGCTTTGGCAATAATCATATCGTCTAAGTCGAAAAATTCTTTTCCAAGCTTTTCTTCAAGTATTTTACCAATTGTAGTTTTACCAGCACTAGGCATACCAATCAATACGATGTTACAACGATCTTTCAACATCTCCTTTTTGATTTCATCAATGATAGAATCGTCAAAAGACATATTTTCAAAAATTTCAAATGTATATTTGGCTTGCGCAATCAACATCTCTAAACCAATCACACGCTTGATATCGGCTTCTTGAGCTTCAAAACATAAACGAGTAAGAATTGGGTTGTATACAACATCTAATACACGTTCTAATTTATGGAACCAGGTTACATCAATTGGTGCATTCACAATATTTGGAAACATTCCTACAGGACTTGTATTGACGATAATATCTGCATCTAAGTGAGATGTATATATTTCATCATAGCTAATGGCACCACGATTTGCACTTCTTGAAACAATCACAATGTCTTTTGCGTTTTCGTGTTCACAAACGGCTTTAACAGCAGCGCATGCACCACCGTTACCAATAATCAAGACCTTCTTGCCTTCCATATGTACGTTGTGGGCTTTAACCATATATAAGAATCCACCAAAGTCTGTATTGTACCCTTTTAATTTGCCATCTACATTGATGATTGTATTGACAGCACCAATAGCTTTAGCACTCTCATCCATTTCATCTAAGTAAGGAATGACATCCTTTTTATATGGAATAGTCACATTGATTCCTTTGAAATCTTTCTTTTCCATAAATTCTTTGAATTCTTCTTTATTTAATTCCACCAATTGGTAGTCATAATCTTTTACGTTCTCAATCTCTGCAATTCTTGTCTGAATTTGCTTGGAGAAACTATGCCCCAAGTGCTCACCTATCAATCCGTATTTCATATCATTTCCTCTTTTCTAGAACGCACTTTAAATGTTAAAAAAAGCATTTCGAAAAAGAAATGCCTTTTGAATGCCCTGAAATTTAAAAATAACCATCGTATACATATGGCTTTTCAGGGCTATTTAAAGTAAAAGTAATAATGTCTTGAAGTGTTCATACGCATAGGATACACCATTTCGTTGAAACTGGCAACCTTAAAAATGAAAATAAATGTAAAAACAAGAAAACTGTTTCAAAAAAAGACCATACATATGGTCAAATACTTTTCTGGATTGTTTTTCTGTTGTAAACCAAGTGAAGATACATCGCATCTTGTGCACGTAAAGTGTCGTGTGCGGCAATAGCTTCGGCAATTTCACGGTGCGATTCGATTGTCTCTTTGTGTAATGTGTTTCGAGTCATTTCTACAAATAATGGAATGGAACTATTGATCACTGGCACTAAACGAGGTACAACCACATTTTTACTACTTAATGCGATAGCGGTATGAAATTCAATATCTTTTTGAATGTGATCTTCATTGTTTTTTAATAAATCTTCAATTTCATCACAAAGTTTTATGATTTTTTTTATGTCTTCTTCATCTGCATTGGCGGCAGCCATAGAAGCTATGGATGGCTCTAGTAGAAAGCGTACTTCTAATAAGTCGTGAACCAATTTCTTTTTATTTGAAATAAAAGTGAATCCTAAAGGATCTTCTACCATTCCAGGGGTTTTGGCAATATAAGTTCCTGAACCTTGGCGAATAGTTACGATATTGCGAGATGCAAGTAATTTCATGGCTTCACGAACTGAACTCCTTCCTGCATTCAATTTTTCACATAAAACAGTTTCGTTAGGAAGCTTATCTCCAGGCTGTAGGTTTTCTTCTAATATAAGTGAGATGATGTCTTCGGATATTTTTTGTGGAAGACTTCTTTCATCTGGTGAATTCATCATATGATTTACTCCGTTTCTAATCTATATTTATAATAAGGGATTGTTGAAATGATGTAAATAATTATATTGCATTTTAAAATAAAACGATATATTATTGTAAAGGTCAGATGAATTAATAAAAATTAGAAAATTATAACGCTATTCGATAGGCTTAACAATCCAAAAGGTCAGATGAATTAATGGAATTTACATAAACATCAGATGAATGAAGAGATAATTGATAGAAGATATAGCTTTTTTTTGCAGATCCAACGGTAGCTGTAGTGGAAATTATTTTTTTACTTGAATTGATTATTGAATTCAAACCTCATTTGGTTCTTTTCATGATGCTTTCGACTTTTATTATTAGAGTCAAAGTGGATTAAATTGTATTACTAATTGGAATTGGATCCATGTTTGATGGGATTATCTGATGTCATGACTTAATAGAGCGGCCATGTGTTTGGCAATTTGTGGAGGGGCTACAGCCTTGAGTCATATTAATGATGCAGGTTTCTGGTTAGTTGGTTTATTATTAAAAATTAATGATAAGACAACACTGAAATCATAGACGATTATGGAAACACTTATTGGTGTAACAGCACCGATAGTTGGTTTAATTATTTCGCTATTTGCGTAGGAGGAAAAGTATGAAGTTAATCAGTCAAGAAATGCGGAAATTAGCACCCGAACTTGATCCATTACGTATTGGAACAGGTTGGAAGAAAGAAGATTTGGGAAAAGTTCAAGTCATGATTGAAAGTACGTATGGTGATAGTCACCCCGGTAGTGGTCACTTAAATGTACTTGTTGATGAAGTTCGTAAGGGAATTGCCGAAGAAAATGGTTATGGAGCTCGTTATTATTGTACGGATATTTGCGATGGAGAAAGCCAAGGAACTGATGGAATCAACTATAGTTTAGTAAGCCGTGAAATGATTGCGAATATGATTGAAATTCATGCGAATGCTACACCATTTGATGCAGGAGTATATCTTTCAAGCTGTGATAAAGGGGTTCCGGGAAATTTAATGGGACTTGCCAGAGTCAATATTCCTTCAATCTTTGTACCTGGCGGAACTATGAATGCAGGCCCAGAAATGTTGACTTTGGAACAATTGGGTATGTACAGTGCTAAATTTGAGCGTGGTGAAATTGATGAAGCTAAATTGGACTGGGCAAAATGCAATGCTTGTCCAAGTTGTGGAGCTTGTTCATTTATTGGTACGGCTTCAACTATGCAGATTATGGCAGAAGCATTAGGTCTTGCCCTTCCAGGTACTGCTCTTATGCCTTCAACTAGTCCAGATTTATTAGCTTTCGCAAGAAAAGCAGGAAGACAATCCGTTCGAATTGCTCAAATGGAGAATATGAAACCATCCGATATTGTGACTATGGATAGCTTTGAAAATGCGATTTTAGTACATGCGGCTATTTCAGGAAGTACAAATTGTTTGTTGCACCTTCCTGCCATTGCTCATGAATTTGGTATTGAAATTACAGGAGAAACATTTGATCGTTTACATAGAAAAGCTCATTATTTATTAGATGTTCGTCCAGCAGGACGTTGGCCAGCTGAATGCTTCTACTATGCAGGTGGTGTTCCAGCGATTATGGAAGAAATCAAAGAACACTTGCACTTAGATGTTATGACTGTCACTGGTAAAACATTGGATGAAAATCTAGAGGAATTGAAACAAAATGGATTCTATGAAAAATGTAATAAATGGCTTCAAGAATTCAATAAACGTTACAATGTAAATTTGACAAAAGAAGATATCATCCGTCCTTATGACAAGGCGATTGGTACAGATGGAAGTATTGCCTTATTAAAGGGAAATCTTGCACCTGAAGGAGCTGTTATCAAACATACAGCTTGTCCAAAAGAAATGTTTAAATCTATTCTTCGCGCTAGACCATTTGATAGTGAAGAAGAATGTTTAGATGCAGTTTTAAAACATAAAGTACAAAAAGGGGATGCCGTATTCATTCGTTATGAAGGTCCAAAGGGTAGTGGTATGCCAGAAATGTTCTATACATCAGAAGCTATCAGTAGTGATAAAGAATTGGGTAAGAGTATCGCACTAATTACAGATGGTCGTTTCTCTGGAGCAAGTACAGGTCCTGTCATTGGTCATTGTAGTCCAGAAGCGATTGATGGTGGTCCTATTGCCTTAGTTGAAGAGGACGATTTAATTGAGATCGACGTTATGGAAAGAAAATTAAATATTGTTGGTGTTAAAGGTGAGCGTAAATCCATGGAAGAAATTGACGAGATTTTAGCTGAAAGACGTAAAAACTGGAAACCAAGAGAAAGAAAATATAAAAATGGCGTGTTGCGTTTGTTTAGTGAACATGCCGCAAGTACGATGAAGGGTGCTTACTTAGAATATAAATAAGAGGAGGGAAACAGAAATGAATAAAGTATTAGAAGAGATTTCAAAGATTGGTATTTTACCAGTCGTTGTATTAGAAGAGACAAAAGATGCAAAACCACTTGCCAAAGCACTATGTTCTGGTGGTTTACCTTGTGCTGAAGTAACATTTAGAACAGCAGCTGCCAAAGAATGCATTTCAATCATGCGTAAAGAATTTCCTGAAATGTTAGTAGGGGCTGGAACTGTATTAACTGTTGAACAAGTGGATGAAGCATTAGAAGCAGGGGCTCAATTCATTATCAGTCCAGGCTTTGATGAAGATGTTGTAAAACATTGTTTAGAAAAGAATGTACCTGTTACTCCAGGAACATGTACACCTAGTGATGTACAAAAATGTTACCGTTTAGGTTTGGATGTTGTTAAATTCTTCCCTGCTGAAGCTGCTGGTGGATTGAAAATGATCAAATCCATCGCAGCTCCATATACACAAATGAAATTCATTCCTACTGGTGGAATCAATGCGAACAATATGAAAGACTACTTAGAATACGACCGTATCTTAGCCATTGGAGGTAGCTGGATGGTAAAAAGTGATATAATCAAGAGCGGTGATTTTGACAAAGTGGAAGTTTTGACAAAGGAGGCCGTAAAAAAACTTAGGGAGGTTCGTTGATTATGAAACAAAAAGTAGTCACTTTTGGAGAGATCATGTTGCGTCTAGCACCCGAAGGATATTATCGCTTTGTACAAGCTGATACTTTTGGTGCAACTTATGGTGGTG